>ENA-UOYA01000476-UOYA01000476.1-activated-sludge-metagenome-genome-assembly--contig:-NODE-476-length-52247-cov-44.927652_pt1 | contig 52247 bp, 50 predicted proteins | sample MGYA00238163_ERZ764804 | MGnify/ENA primary metagenome ERZ764804 (study PRJEB28919, sample SAMN05720223) | activated sludge metagenome | isolation source: Anaerobic digester | place: Hong Kong...
CGACAAAGATCACGTCGAAGCCGGAGAGCTTGCAGGCCGCGATGGCGTCTGGCAGGGCTTTCGAGATTTCCGAACCACCGGAATCGCGCGTCGCCAGCGAACGCATGTAAACGTTGCCGTGATTGATCGCATTCATGCGGATGCGATCGCCCAGCAGCGCGCCGCCCGATTTGCGGCGCGACGGATCGATCGAAATGATGGCGATCTTGAGCGCGTCGTTCTGGTCGATGCGGAAGCGGCGCACCAGCTCGTCGGTGAGCGAGGACTTGCCCGCGCCGCCGGTGCCGGTGATGCCCAGCGTGGGTGTGTGTTTCGCCGCGACGGCCTCGTGCAATGCCTTCAGCGTAGTGGCGTCCACGGCACCCGCTTCGAGCATGGTGATCCAGCGGGCGAGGGCGTTGCGGTCGCCGGATGTCAGAGCATCGAGCGCAAGCGGCTTCTCGGCGAGATTCTGGTCGCAAGCAGCGATCATGTCGTTGATCATGCCCTGCAGGCCAAGCTTGGCGCCGTCCTCGGGCGAGAAGATGCGCGCCACGCCGTAGGCATGCAGCTCCTTGATCTCGGCCGGCACAATCACGCCGCCGCCACCGCCGAAGACCTTGATGTGGCTGGCGCCCGCCTCCTTCAGCATGTCGATCATGTACTTGAAATACTCGACGTGCCCGCCCTGATAGCTGGACAGCGCGATGCCGTGGGCGTCTTCCTGCAGTGCGGCGTCAACGACTTCCTTGACGCTGCGATTGTGGCCGAGATGGATGACCTCGCAACCTGACCCTTGCAGGATGCGGCGCATGATGTTGATCGACGCGTCGTGCCCGTCAAACAGGCTGGCGGCGGTGACAAAGCGCACCTTGTTCTTTGGTTTGTAGACAAGGTGTTTGGTGTCGAGATTGGACATGCGTTCCTCCATCGGCCCGGCTCGGCCCGTTTGCCCGAAATTGTCGCAGAAAATCGGCACAAGTTGACGTTAACGTCAACTTGTGTGGACGCTGCCGCTTGCGTATCGTGCGGTTCGCAGCCTGATCGAACTTGATCGATGTCAGGGTATGCGCCAGGCCAAAGCGGACGCCGTGGCTGACCACACGGATCGTTGTTCTACGTCAATGGGCAACGCCCGCAGTGGGGCCACATTACGCTCTGTACCAATAACTCATCGCAACAGGAGTCCTCCATGTTCAAGAAGATTTTGATCCCCGTCGATGGCTCAGATCTCTCGCTGCGCGCCGCCGCAACCGGTGTTCAGCTCGCCAAGGAAGTGGGTGCACGGGTGGTGTTCCTGCATGGCATGGCGCCGTATATCGCGCCCTATGCGGCCGAGATTTCGATGGTCGACGACAAGACGCAGATCGCGTTTGAGAAAAGCGTCACCGACGGCAGCAGCAAGATGCTTGCGGACGCCAAGAAGATTGCCGACGCGGCAGGTGTGGCCTGCGAGACGGCCCATGCCGTCAGTTCACGTCCCGAGATGCTCATCGAGAAGACCGTCCATGACAAGGGTTGCGACCTGGTGGTGATCGCCACACACGGACGCGGTGCGGTCGGCCGCTTCGTGATGGGCAGCGTGACCAGCCGTCTGCTGCCGATTTCGTCTGTGCCGGTGCTGGTTTACCGCGACGCCACGATGGCGAAAGACGCCTAGATTCCCGTTAATCCGGCGCGATTCCATCGCGCCGCCCACGGCCCGCGCCGGACTCCGCGGGCCACCCCCTCTGCATCCACCTCACGGAATGGTTGTTACAAACCGTTACCGAGCGTTCATCAATGGTTTGCAGACGGCGGAGATAGTTGATTCATGCCAGATCGGTATGCAATCAGGAGTCAGTCATGCAGTCACACATTCAACCAGTCACGCAGCAGTTCCGCGTCGGTAACACGGGTCTGATGGCTGCCTCACGCAACGCGTCGCGCGATGCCGTGCTGGAGCAGGTTGTCGCTCTCGGCCGTGCCCGCGTCGTTACCGAAGGCACAGCGATCCATCGTGCCGGTGATCCTTTCCGTTCAGTCTTCTTTGTCAAATCGGGTGCCGCCAAGCGGATGCTGATCCAGGAAGACGGTCGTGAGCAGATTCTCGGCTTCCCGATGCCGGGCGACATCGTTGGCATGGAAGCGATTGACGCCGGCGTACACACGACGACGGTGATCGCACTTGACCTCTGTGCCGTGGTGGAAATTCCGTTTGAAGCCATCGAGGCGCTTGCGGCAGAAAACCCGGCTGTGTCCCGCTTCCTGTATCACCGCATGAGTGCTGCGCTGCGTGACGAGCACGGCTGGCTGGCTGCGCTTGGCCTGCTCAATGCCGACGAACGCGTCGCTGCGTTCCTGCTTGATCTGTCGCAACGCTTCTCGGCGCGTGGTTTCTCGGCCCGCCGCTTCATGTTGCGCATGACGCGTGCCGAAATCGGCAGCTTCCTTGGTCTGACGCTGGAAACTGTCAGCCGCGTGTTCTCGCGCTTCCAGAAGCTTGGTTTGCTCAAGGTGACACGTCGCGACATCGAGTTGCTCGACATGGACGCGCTGGCATCACTGGCGCATTCGCAGACAATGCACTGATTGTTGACCGCGGCAACTGTGCTGCCGGGGCTGACTACCGCTTGCCGTCGGGCTCGTCTGACAGCACTTTGCGGACCGCCTGTCCAAGCTGGTCGCGAGAGTAGGGTTTGCGCAGAAAGGCGATTTCGTCATTGAGTCCGAGCTGCAGCGGCAGCGCGCTCTTTGCGTAGCCTGAGGCGTAGAGCACACGCAGGTCGGGCTTGATTTTCTGCAGTGACGCCGCAACGCGCGGGCCGGTTTCTTCGCCTTGCAGGACGACATCAGTGAACAGCAGTGCGATGTCCGGGTGCGCGCGCACTCGGGTGCTCGCCGTGCGACGGTTGGTCGCAGTGAATACGCGATAACCCAGGGACTGCAGGAAGCGAACGGCAACCGCCAGGACATCGGGATCGTCCTCGACCACCAGCACTGTCTCGTTGCCAGCGAGCGAGGCAGTAGCCTTGCGTGATGATGGGTCGCGATGCAGCGATATCCCCTCGGCTACTGGCAAGAACAGATTGATGGTCGTTCCCACACCAATTTCGCTGTATGCGGTGACGTGCCCGGCGCTTTGTTTGGCAAAGCCATAGACCATGCTGAGCCCGAGCCCGCTGCCTTTGCCGACGGCCTTTGTCGTGTAGAAGGGCTCGAATGCACGTGCTAGGGTTTCGCGCGACATGCCAGTACCGGTGTCGGAGACGCTGAGCCGTACATACCTGCCAGCCCTCAGATCGTCGGTTTCGTCGGCACCGCCGCCTTCGAGCACCACTTCGCTGGCTTCGATACCCAGCTTGCCACCTGCGGGCATGGCGTCGCGGGCATTGACGGCGAGATTGAGCAACGCCGTCTCCAGCTGTCCGCTGTCTGCCAGCGCCAGCGGAAGCTCGGGATCGGTCGTTACGATGATTTCAATGTTGGGCCCGAGCGTTCTTGCCAGCAGGTCGCGGAATGCCGACAACAGCTCAGGGATGCGTATCGGCGCCGGCAACAAGGTCTGGCGCCGGGAAAATGCGAGCAGCTTGCCGGTGAGCTCTGCACCACGCCGCGCCGCACGGTGCGCCGAGGCGATGGCACGTTGCGCGAACGGGTCGGGCAGTGCCATGTCTTCCAGGATTTGCAGGTTGCCGGAGATCACCGTCAGCAAATTGTTGAAATCGTGGGCGACACCACCGGTCAGCTGGCCGAGCGATTCAAGCCGTTGCGACATCAAGAGCTTGTCTTCAACTTCCGCACGTTGCAACGCGTTGGACGCGATGTTGGCGATCGCTTCAAGAAACGCAATGTCGTCGGTGGCAAAGTGATGCGGTGTGCGCGACGCAGCGACCAGCACGCTATGGTGATCGGCGCGGTCACCGATCGCCGCCAGCATCAGTGAGCGCATGCCGGCGTTGATGAGATCGGGCCAGATACTGATGTTGCTGGTCTGCACATCACCGACCAGTGCTGGCGCTCCCGAGCGCAGAATCGAACCACACAACAATGCGTCGGTATCGGTTACAACAAAACCGAGCAGTGGCGCGGCCAGCGGTCCAGCGGCGCTAGTGCAGGTTGCGGTGTTGGCGCCAGGCGCCTTGCGCAACAGCAGCACCGCATCGGCCGCCAGAGGCGGCGCGGCCAATTGCGTCGCCTGATCGCCAATCGCGTCGAAGTGCCGCTCACGCAGCGCAAGCTGGCTGATCCGGGTGAGCGCCTTCGCCCGTTCGAGCTCGCGCTCCTTCTGACGAGCGAGCAGTCGGTCAGTTACGTCCCGCATGGTCACGATGACCTCGGTGCCCGACGAAGTTTCGGTCGGCGCCAGGGATATCTCGACGGGGAACTCGCGACCACTCAGCTTGATGGCACGCAGCGTGCGGCCGACCCCCATTGGTCGCCGCAGTTTCTGTGCAACGAACTGTTCTCGCAGGGGAACATGCGCCCGCCGTGATGACATCGGGATCAGGCGCTCGACCGGAAGCCCGTGCAACTCGCCCGGAGCGGCATCAAGCAGATGTTCGGCCTCCGCGTTGTTGAGCCGGATACGCCCGGCAGCGTCAACTACCAGAATGGCATCGGGCGCAAAGTCAAACAGTGCCTTGTACAGGTCCCCCGGCGCTGGGGTGGCGTTGGGCGCGCGTTTCATCGTTTGTGCGGTGTCGTTGCCAGCATGTAACCGACGCCACGAACGGACTTGATCAATCGCGGCTCCTTGCCGTTGTCGCCCAGCTTTTTGCGCAGGCGACCGATCTGCACGTCAATGGTGCGATCAAATGGCCCCGCGTCGCGGTGATGTGTCTTCTGCAGCAGCTGGTCACGGCTCAGGATGTGCCCTGCCTGTTCCAGCAGCACCAGCAGCAGCTCATACTCACCGGTGGTCAATGTGATCGGGTTGCCGCTGCGGTCGCGCAGCTCCCTGCGCTGGCGGTCGAGTACGAAATTGTCGAAGGCGATGGCATCAGCGGCATTGGTTTCACTCGCAGGGCTGACCGCCGGGGAGGCACCAGCCGCTGACCGGCGGCCAACGCTCCGGATGCGGGCCAACAGCTCGCGCAGCTCAAACGGCTTGGTCACGTAGTCGTCGGCTCCGATTTCGAGTCCGACAACACGGTCGATCATGTCGCCACGCCCGGTGACCATCAGCAAGCCGCCGTGCCAGTCTGCCCGCAGCCGGCGCGCGATGGCGAAACCGTCCTCGGCGCCGAGGTTAACGTCAAGCAGAATGACTTCCGGTGAGTGTTCGGCGATCTGCAGCCGCAGGCCGGCTTCGCTGCTCGCCTCAAACACCGCGATACCCTGTGAACCGAGGTAAGTAGACACAAGATCGCGAATATCTTCGTCGTCGTCGACGACAAGAACGCGGAGCGGCGATGAGCTGTTCAACGGATTGGGCGAAATACAGACGCGGGGAATGCGTCATTATCTCGCGCCGCAGCCGTAACCGGGATTGGCGGTTGCGCTCAGCTACGACTGGACGTTGCCCTGGTTTCGGCCTTTTGCTGGCAGGCCAGGCAGCGCCGGGCTGCGGGGTAGGCCAGCAGGCGCGGGTAGCCAATCGCTTCGCCGCAGGCCTCACAGACACCGTAAGTACCTTCGGCGATTTTTTCCAGCGCTGCGGAGGTGGCGGCAAGCTCGCGGGCATCACGCTCGGCGCGCGCCAGCAGGTCGTCCGATTCGGCATCTGCCGTCGCCCAGTCGGCATCGCTGCCGCCGGTTATTGACGTGTGGCTGCGATCATCGGCGTGCAGTTCGCTATCGAGCGTGGTCTGCAGCTGCCTTTCGTGCTGCTGCAGCAACTGCTTCAGATCATCAATTTGTCTTGTGGTGAGTGCAAACTGCGACATATCATCATTCCTGCCTTGGCCGCGAATGATGTGTCCGCCGCCTTCCGGTTGCCTTGATGGACATCAACACACGCGCGGCTAGCCAACTTTAGCCTTGTGTCCGATGTCGTCACCTGCAAGCTGCGCCGCCGCGCCGGATTCCCTGTTGTCAACGCCGCCGGCTGCGGACGCGGCGTCGTCTGGCGCATTTGGCACGCCCGCGCTGAGCCGCGCATCGTGCGTGGTTGACGTTTTTGACATGCACTGCGCGGCCTGCGCCGTGACGGTGGAACAAGCCCTGCGTGATCAGCCCGGGGTGCAGTCCGCCCGGGTTCACTATGCGACCCAGCGGGCCCAGATCAGCTTTGATCCAGCACAGGTGACGCTGGACAGCTTGCTCCGTTGCATTGAGCGCATGGGCTACTCGGCCGATGCGGCCGGTAGCGAGAACCGGGCCGAAATCGTACGCAGGCAGCGGCATCGTCGTATCTGGGGCTTCGGGCTGGCGACCTTCTGCGCCATGCAGATCATGATGCTCACGCTGCCGAGATTCCTCGCAGGAACCGACATTGAACCTGAACTGGCGCCTTTGCTGGACTGGTCGGCGCTGGCGCTGGTGTTGCCGGTGATGTGGTGGAGTGCAAGGCCGTTTTACCAGGGAGCGGCCCGCGAGCTGCGGCTACGGCGCCCTGGCATGGATTGCGCCATTACGCTGGGCACCGTGACGGCTTTCGCTGGGTCGGTGTGGCATCTGCTGGCCAACACTGGCGCGCTGTACTTTGACTCGGTGGCCATGTTTGTTGCCCTGCTGCTTGGCGTGCGCTGGCTGGAGTGGGAGCAGCGCGAACGCAATCAGGCAGTGATCCAGCAGGCCGCTGGCGCGGCTTCCCGTGGCCAGGCCTTGCGTGTGCAGGACGGGGCTGATGGGGTTCGGATGGTCCCGACTGACGTAGACGCGCTGCAACCGGGGGACCGTGTCTGGGTGCGGACAGGCGAAGCAATCCCGGTGGATGGTCAGCTCGACAGCGAGATCGCCCTCTGCGACGAATCCCTGCTGACCGGCGAGTCCGTGAGCGTCCGTCGTCAGCGTGGCGAAAACGTCGTTGCTGGCGCCATCAATCTGGGCGCGCCGATCACCGTGCGAGCAACCGCCACGGCCGCGACCAGCACCGAACAACGCTTGCTGCTGCTCGCCGACAACGCGACCAAACCCGAGACGCTGGCATTTGCCGACATCGTCGCACGTTACTTCATGCCAGCGTTGCTTTTGCTGGCAATTGGCACCTTTGTCGCGCTGCTGCCGGCGGGCGTTGCCACTGCCACTGAACGCGCCATTGCGGTGCTGATCATCAGCTGTCCCTGCGCCCTGGCGCTGGCGGCCCCGGCTGCGCATGCGCGAGCCTTCTCTGGCCTGCTCGCCCGTGGTGTCGTATTGCGCCGTGCTTCTGCGCTCGAGCGCCTTGCCCGCAGCAACGCCTTCTTGCTGGACAAAACCGGAACGCTGTCCGATCCCGCAGTGGCGCGGGTCAGCGAATTGCGTCCTGGCTATCCGGAACAGCGGGCGCTGACCGTAATCGCTGCGCTGGAGCAGGCAGCCAACCACCCGCTTGCTGTGGCACTGCGCGGCGCCCATGCATCTGATGTCGTAGTGACTGACGCTGACTGGCAGCCCGGCCATGGTGTTGCCGGGCGCATCGCCGGACGTGCTTACCGGTTCGGTCGGGCGGACTACGTCGGCCTCAACGAGGAGTGCTTGCGCAGCGACCGGCGCCTCTGGCTGGCAGACGATGAAGGCGCGGTGTGCGCACTTGATCTTTCGGAACGACTGCGCGAAGATGCGTCGGCACTGGTGAAGCAGTTGCTGGCGAGCGGGCAGGTGGAACTGCTTAGCGGCGATCATCCGGAACGTGCTGCCGCCGTTGCACGCACCCTGGGCATCGAGGTCTCGGAAGGCAGTGCTTCGCCGGAGCGCAAGGCCGCCCGGGTGCAGCGCTTGCGGCAGGAGGGGCGCATAGTGGTCATGATCGGAGACGGTGTCAACGACAGCGTAGGGTTTGCCGGCGCCGATGTTGCCATCGCGGTTCATGGAGCAACCGATGCGGCGAAGGCAAGTGCTGACCTGATTTGCGAGTCACCTGGATTGTTGCCGGTTGCGGAGGCCGTCGCCTATGCGCGGCGCGTGGTTCAGGTGGTGCGCTGGAACTTTGGCTGGGCGATTGCCTACAACCTGCTGGCCATTCCATTTGCCATCGCTGGTGCCGTCAATCCGCTGGTTGCCAGCGTTGGCATGGCGGGCAGTTCGGCGATTGTGCTGCTGAATGTCATGCGACTCGGCGGTGGTCGGGAGAAATTTTCGGACCCGGCGGTGGCGCGCTGATGGAGTCGCTGTTTATTCTGGTGCCGTTGGCGCTGGTGCTTGCCGTGATCATCGGCGCCGCTTTCTGGTGGTCGACCACGTCCGGCCAATTTGACGACCTCGAGCGCCACGGTCGCAGCGTTGTTGAAGATGACGACCGTTAGTCGATGCGCAAAAAAATGTTGCAGTGCGATTGATTGTCGTCAAAGTCCCTACTTCCAGCCGGGGCTATTGTTTCTGCCTGTAGTAATGCGTCATGAGAATGGAGTCAAACGATGGGGAACACTCGCGCGTTAGGCGCTGATGGAGAGGTATACAACTACAGCGTTGTATACAAATTTGCCCTGATGACGGTGGTCTGGGGCATCGTAGGCATGCTGGTGGGCGTGATCATCGCCTCGCAACTGGTGTGGCCGCAGATGAATCTGCATGAGTACCTGAATTTCGGCCGCCTGCGTCCGTTGCATACCAACGCTGTGATTTTTGCGTTCGGCGGTTGCGCGTTGTTTGCATCCTCATATTACGTGGTTCAACGCACGTCGCATACGCCACTGTTCGCGCCGAAACTGGCCGAATTCACTTTTTGGGGTTGGCAGCTCGTCATACTTCTCGCCGCCATTACATTGCCACTGGGGATGACCAGTAGCAAGGAATACGCGGAGCTTGAGTGGCCTATCGATATTCTGATTGCCGTAGTCTGGGTGTCCTATGCGGTCGTGTTTTTCGGCACTATCGCGAAGCGCAAGACATCACACATCTACGTCGCCAACTGGTTTTTCGGCGCGTTCATCCTGACTATTGCGATCCTGCACATCGTTAACAACATCGAGGTTCCGGTTTCGTTGACGAAATCGTATTCCGCTTATGCAGGCGTTCAGGATGCGATGATCCAGTGGTGGTATGGCCATAACGCGGTGGGCTTCTTCCTCACCGCGGGCTTCCTCGGCATCATGTATTACTTCGTGCCGAAACAGGCGGAGCGTCCGGTTTACTCGTATCGCCTGTCGGTGGTGCACTTCTGGGCGCTGATCTTCACCTATATGTGGGCCGGCCCGCATCACCTGCATTACACCGCGCTGCCGGACTGGACACAGTCGATCGGCATGATCTTCTCCCTGGTGCTGCTGGCGCCGTCCTGGGGCGGCATGATCAACGGCATCATGACGCTGTCTGGCGCGTGGCACAAGCTGCGTGATGATCCGATTCTCAAGTTCCTGGTCACCTCGCTCTCGTTCTACGGCATGTCGACCTTCGAAGGCCCGATGATGTCGATCAAGACGGTGAATGCGCTGTCGCACTACACCGACTGGACCATCGGTCACGTGCATTCGGGCGCCCTCGGCTGGGTGGCCTTCGTGTCGATCGGTGCGATCTACTACATGATTCCGCGTCTGGTCGGCAAGGAAAAGATGCACAGCACCAAGCTGATCGAAATCCACTTCTGGATCGCAACGCTGGCCATCGTGCTCTACATCGCATCGATGTGGATCTCGGGTGTCATGCAGGGCCTGATGTGGCGCGCAGTGAACCCGGACGGCACGCTGACCTACAGCTTCGTCGAATCGGTGAAATCCAGCTACCCATTCTGGTTCATCCGCTTCCTCGGCGGTGCGCTCTATCTCGGCAGCATGTTCATCATGGCCTACAACGTGTACATGACGGTGCGCGGTGCCAAGGTATCAAAGGCGGTAGTGCCGCCTCCGGCGGCTGGCACGGCGGTCGCTGCGTAATCGAGGAGAACAATAATGGCAATTACACATGACACCATCGAACGCAAGACAGGACTACTGATCGCGCTCGTCATCCTCGTGGTCAGCATCGGCGGTCTGGTCGAGATCGTCCCGCTGTTCTTCCAGAAAAACCTGATTGAACCGGTTGCCGGTCTCAAACCATACGAGCCGCTGCGCCTGGTCGGTCGCGATGTCTACATCCGCGAAGGCTGCAACAACTGTCACTCGCAGATGATTCGCCCCTTCCGCGCCGAGACCGAGCGCTATGGCCCGTATTCGGTTGCGGGCGAGTTCGTCTACGACCGACCATTCCTATGGGGAAGCAAGCGAACCGGTCCAGACCTAGCTCGGGTCGGTGGACGTTACAGCGACGACTGGCATCGACTGCATTTGACTAATCCACGTGACGTCGTGCCTGAGTCAAATATGCCGCCCTACGCCTTCCTGGATCGTCCGATCAGGGGCCCAGACGTTGGTGATCGCATGAAAGCGCTCCGAATCTTGGGGCACCCGTACAGTGATGAGGACATTGCAAAAGCTGCCGAAGCGATCAAGGGCAAGACCGAGATGGAAGCGCTCATTGCTTACCTGCAGGGACTTGGCACACAACTCAAGGCCATCAAGGGGTAGCGACATGGACGAATTGCGTAGCGCGTTTACAGTAATTTCGTTTGCAACATTCATAGGAATTGTCTGGTGGGCATGGCGACCGGGTAGCAAAGAGCAGGCGAACAGAGTTGTCAGTGATGTCATGAACGACGATGACCGCAATGTTGTTGGTTCTATGACTCAAGGAGCAAGCAAATGAAAGAACTCTTATCTCCCGGTTGGAGTTGGTACGTGGCCATCCTGACGGTGGTCAGCTTATTGGTCTGCTTGTGGGTTTTGCGCTCCAACAGCGTCAAGAAGGAGCACAATGCGGGCGACCCAAAACTGCATGGACACAACGAGTGGGATGGCCTGCGCGAATACGATAACCCGTTGCCGCGCTGGTGGTCGAACCTCTTCTACATCACCGTTTTCTTTGCGTTTGGCTATCTGCTGCTGTATCCCGGTCTTGCGGTGTTCCCTGGCCTGCTCAACTGGAGTACCGATTCGCTGTACAAAGATGAAGTGAAACAGGCCAAGGCCGAGTTCGACCCCATCTTTGACGCCTACGCCAAACAGGACGTGAAGACCGTCGCGGCCGACAAGGGTGCGCTGCAGATTGGTGGCCGACTGTTCCAGACCTATTGCGTACAGTGCCACGGCACCGATATGCGTGGGTCCAAGGGCTTCCCGAATCTCGTGGACGGTGACTGGCTGTACCCGGGTACGCCGGAAGGCATCAAGCAGACCATCATGGAAGGCCGCAACGGTGCGATGCCGCCGTTTGGTGCCGCGTTCAAGCCCGAGCAGATCACCGACGTCGCGCAGTATGTGTTGTCGCTCTCGGGCCGCTCAACGGCGGCGGACGCTGCCAAACGTGGTGAAGAGACGTTCAAGACCACTTGCGCTGCGTGTCACGGTCCGGAAGGAAAGGGCAATCAGGCGCTCGGGGCCCCGAACCTGACCGACAACGTGTGGTTGTATGGCGGTAGCCTGGCAACGGTGACCGAAACGATCGCCAAGGGTCGTCAGGGGCAGATGCCGGCACACAAGGATCTGCTTGGTGAGCCACGCGTTCATCTGCTGGCGGCGTACGTTTATGCCCAGTCACAGGAGCAAGCCGCCGCCCCCAAGAAGTAGGGCTTGACAATGCCGGGGCGGAAATCGGTTTTGTTCCGGCGGCTATGATCAACTGCGGTTGATCGCAACCCCCTCGGCGGAGTAACCTCCGCCGAGCGCACCATGGATTGATGATGAGCAGTACCACGGGCGAGACCAAAGTCGTTTCGCTTTACCAGTCGCAGAAGAAGATCTACGCCAAGTCGGTGACCGGGCGCTTCGCCAACCTGCGATGGCTGATGGTGTTTGTCACGCAGGCAATCTTCTACGGCCTGGCCTGGTTGCCATGGAACGGTCGTCAGGCGGTGCTCTTCGACCTTGGTGCCCGCAAGTTCTACATCTTTGACTGGATATTCTGGCCACAGGATGTGCTCTACCTGACGTTCATCCTGATCGTCTCCGCGTACTCGCTGTTCTTCGTCACCGCCATCGCCGGTCGCATCTTTTGTGGTTACGCCTGCCCGCAGACGGTTTACACCGAGATCTTCATGTGGGTCGAGAAGAAATTTGAAGGTGATCGTGCCGCCCGCATGAAGCTCGACCAGGCGCCGATGTCGTTCGAGAAGGCATGGCGCAAGGGTGGCAAGCATCTGGCTTGGGTGCTGATCGGCCTGTGGACCGGATTCACTTTCGTTGGGTACTTCACGCCGATAAAAACCCTGGCGCACGAGGTACTGACCGCTACGACCGGCCCGTGGGAGACCTTCTGGATTCTGTTCTACGGCTTTGCAACCTGGGGCAACGCCGGCTTCATGCGCGAGCAGGTGTGCAAGTACATGTGTCCCTACGCACGCTTCCAGAGCGTGATGTTCGACCGCGACACGATGATCGTCACCTACGACAAGGAACGCGGTGAGCCGCGCGGTGGCCGCAAAAAGAGCGCCGACACCAGGGCGCTCAACCTCGGATCCTGCGTCGACTGTTCGCTGTGTGTGCAGGTCTGCCCGACCGGGATCGACATCCGCGACGGTCTGCAGTACGAATGCATCGGCTGCTCGGCCTGCATCGATGTCTGCGATACGGTGATGGACAAGATGAGCTATCCGCGCGGGCTGATTCGCTATTCGACCGAAAACGCCGTCGAAAAGCACTGGGATGCTGCTGCGATTCGCCAGCACATGCTGCGGCCGCGCATCCTGATCTATTTCGCCGTGCTGGTGCTGCTGGTTGCCGGGTTGCTGATGTCGCTGGCGTTGCGCAACCCGCTCAAGGTGGACGTCATCCGTGATCGTCAGGTACTCGCCCGCGAGGTGGAAGGGCGCTACATTGAGAACGTCTACAAACTCAACGTCATGAATACTGCGGAGCAGACGCAGAAATTTGTAGTGACTGCCGACGGTTTGCCCGACATCAGCATTGCCCGTGGCGCGCAGATTCTGGCCGACCCGGCATCGACGGCGGCAGCTGTGCTCGCCGTTCGTGTGCCAATTGAGACGGTAAAACCAGGCAGTCATCCCATCCGCTTCAAAATACAGTCGGAAACTGATGCTTCGATCCACGTTGACGAGAAATCAGTGTTCCTGATCCCGAGGTAATTTCATGAATAGCGCAACTCTCGTTTCATCCGCAGCGCCCACTGCCGCAAAAGCCGTCAGCCCGTGGATCTGGCCTGGCCTGTTGATCGCTGGCCCCGCTGCGGTGGTCGTCGCTTGCGTCATTACCGCGTATTTCGTCCTGCAGCACCCGGATGGCCTGGTGGCTAGTGACTACTACAAGCAGGGCAAGGCGATCAACGCGCAGTTGTCGCAGCTTGATCGTGCCGAGCAGCTCGGCATGGACCGTATGGTGATGACGGCGACCGAGCGCACGTTGACGCTATCTTTTCCGGCAGGCAAGGAGACCGGCTCCATCGAAGTCATCCTGGCGCATCCGGTTGATCCCGCACGTGACGTCCGCCAGGTGGTTGCCCCGGAAGCACCAGGGCGCTACGTCGTACCCTTGGCAGCACCATTGGCAGAGCGTCGCCGCATCATCGTCACCGACGCCCCGGCACGCAGTTGGCGCGCTGAAGCCCTGTATATACCCGGTCGCGGCTGAGCAGGGGATCGCCGCTCAGGTTCGCAAACATAGCCAGACGCCATGGAGGATGCATGAAGTGGGACGCAGCAACCATTGGAGCCGTCATGTGGCCAGCCTTTCTGGGCGCGGCGCTGGCAGATGGAATCATCTTTACGCTGATTGATCCGGAAACCATTGAGGTTTTTGGCTACCACGCAGTATCCAGACAGGCCGCCTACACCGTTGGCTTTTTCCTGTTCTGGATCGTCATCGTCGCTGCCAGCTTCCTGACGCTCTGGTTGCACGGCGAGAATCTGGAAAAGTACAAGAACACGACGCCGCGCCGATAGCCGAAACGGCGGTGCTGGCGGCCCGCTGCCGGCGGCGCCGGGATTTTGCGCTGGGTCAGCGCGACGTTGAGGTTGCCGTCCCGGCGGCGGTAAGTAACGGTCACGCCTGATTTGCGTCAAGGAGCCATGCGTTTTGGCCGACGATACTGCGGGCTCATTCCCATCGCCCGGAACAAGCAGCTGTGTTTCCCGCCGAAGTTCTCAAGCAATTCGATCTCAACGGTCCGCGTTACACCTCGTACCCGACCGCTGACCGGTTTACCCCCACTTTTCAGCCGACCGACTACGACCGGGCACTGCGCGATGCGCAACGCAAACCGGTGTCACTCTACGTGCATGTGCCGTTTTGCCGCTCGCTCTGCTACTACTGCGCCTGCAACAAGATCATCAGCAAGAGCGCGACGATCGCCGACGAGTATCTCGACGTATTGACTCAGGAGACCGCACTGGTCGCGCAGGCGCAACCGCACTTGCCGGTGGTGCAACTGGCGTTTGGCGGCGGCACGCCGAACTTTCTGTCGGTGACGCAACTGACGCGCCTCATCCGTGATCTCGAAAGCAAGTTCGACTTCCTGCCGGACCGGGAGCAGGGCATTGAGCTGGACCCGCGGTACCTTGACGCTGCCTACATCGGCGCGTTGCCGGGCCTCGGTTTCAACCGGGTAAGTTATGGTGTGCAGGACTTCGATGAGCGCGTACAGAAGCTCATTCACCGATTCCAGTCGTTCGAACAGACTGCACAGGCGGTACAGGCGGCCCGCGCGGCGGGCATCAACTCGATCTCGTTCGATCTGGTCTATGGCTTGCCAATCCAGTCACGCGAAACCTTTGCTGCCACGCTGGAGCGTGCGCTATCGCTTGAACCTGATCGGCTGGCCCTGTTCAACTACGCGCACATTCCGGAGCGTTTCAAGGCACAGCGGCGCATCCCGACCGATACGCTGCCCTCAATCCAGCAGCGCACTGAGCTCTTCCTCTACGCTACCGAACGCCTGGTTGACGCTGGCTACCAGTCGATCGGGCTTGATCACTTCGCCAAGCCGGGTGATCCGCTCGCCCTTGCACATGCGGATGGCTCCCTGCGTCGAAATTTTCAAGGCTACAGCACGCATCAAAGTACCGATCTCATCGGCTTGGGCGTGTCGGCAATCAGCAACGTCAACGGTGTGTTCGCTCAGAACAGCCCGCAGATGGACGTCTACCGCGAGCGCGTGTCCTCGGGTCAGCTGGCCACTGTGCGTGGCATCAAACTCAACCGCGACGATGAAATTCGCGCCCGTGTGATTGAAGAGATCATGTGCGTCGGCAGCGTGGACTGGCTGGCGATCGGCGAACTGTTCGGTATTGACCCGGTGACCTACTTTGCCAGTGAGCAGGCCGATCTGGCTCGCTTTGCCAGCAGCGGCATCATCACCAGCAGCGCCGAGCGGCTGACGGTGTCGCCCCAAGGCAGGCTACTATTGCGCGCTGTTGCCATGGTTTTCGATGCTTACAAGAACATCAAGCGCGAACAGGTCATCACGTTCTCACGAATTGCCTGACGGCACGCACCCGGCGCTGGTGGCGAGCAGCGTGGCAGTGGTCCGCTGCCACCGGATAGTGCGATGACGCTTTCCCTGCTGACGTCCGCCATTCTCATGGGGCTGATGGGCGCTGGCCATTGCGCCACCATGTGCGGCCCGATCACCCTTGCGCTGGTCACGCGTACACCGGAACGCCCGCGACAGCCGTTGGCCTCACATCTCGGGCGCATCACGACGTACGCCGTGCTCGGCGCGCTGGTTGCGATGTTCAGCGCATCCGCCACCAGCTTCTTGCGCAATGAAGTGCTGCAGACCGCCTGGTTGCTGCTACCCAATCTGCTGCTGCTGTTTTCTGCGCTGTACCTGATGGGCTTTCAGCAAGCCTACGCGCCGGTCGAGAAGGTCGGGCGTCGCGTCTGGCAGGGGCTTGAGGGCGCGCGCGGTTGGGCGGCGGCACGCGGCGGCGTGTGGGGCGACTTTCTGCGCGGCGCGTTATGGGGCATGCTGCCCTGCGGCATGATCTACAGCGCGCTCGGTCTGGCGGTGCTAGCGGCGCAGCCGTTCGACGGCGCCTTGGTCATGGCAGCCTTCGGTGCATCAACCTTGCCAGTGCTGCTCGCATTGGGCATGCTGTCACAGAGTGCGGTGCGCCGCCTCCAGACCAAAACCGCGCGACGCTGGATGGGGGCAGGCTTGCTGCTGCTGGTCGCGTGGAATCTTTACCTGCTGCCGGACCGCCTGCACGGTGTCAAGTTCTCGTTCTTTTGCTGAGTCGGAGTGAACAGGCCCCCGGCTTTGTTAGCCAGCGACTGGCGCCTGCCACAGCTCGAACTTGTTGCCTTCAAGATCGTAGGCCCAACCGAAGCGACCCTGTTCTGATTCCTCGATCCGGTCCTCTACGCGCACATCGGCGGCGCGCAGCTGGTCAAGCATCGCATCGAGATCACCTACCCGCCAGTTCAGCATGGTCGACTGTCGGCGCGGCATGTAGTCGCTCTTTTCCTCGAACACACTCCAGTAAGTTTCTGGTGTGTCGTTCAGCAGGATCGCGCCGCCCCATTCGGTGATGTCGAGCCCGAGGTGGCGGAAATACCACTTGCGCAGCGCTTCGGCATTTTTGGCCCGGATGAACACACCGCCCAGCCCGAGGACTTTCTGCCGGCTCACGACTTGTCTCCGCTTTGTGGTTCATTGAGCAGCCGATGCAGCTTGCGACCGAGCCGCAACAGCAGGAAGGTGAAGACAATGGCGCCAACCACGGCACCTGGCCACTTGCCCGACGACGAGTTGGCGATCAGGGTGCCAGCCACCATGCCGATGGCACCACCGGAGAGCACCCCGGTCAGCACGCAGGCGAAGTAGAGAAATCCGCTCACGATTGCGCCTTGTTCCCTGCCGTCGCCGGCGCGCCTGAACGCACCGCTGCGATCGCCTTCTTCACCATTTCTTCCACGTAAGCTCCGTAAAAATCGAAATTCGCGATGCCCACGAGCGGTTCGCCGAGCAGCTTGCCATCGCCGTCAACCATCATCACCGTTGGCGTGAATCCGCCCTTACGCGCCCTTGAAAATTCAATCGACTCGATGCTGCGGCCGTCAAAGTCGATGAACTTGCGGCCGTCGTCGATGGTGATCTGGCGAAACTCAATTGCCGCCCGCCAGCCGGCGTCGCGATACATCGGCACGATCACTTCGCGCAGGGCGCCGCGGCAATAGTGGCAACCAGTCAGGTTGAAAAACAGCAGGATCGGCTTTTTCGCCGCACTGGCGGCAGCGCCGTCGGCCTTGAGGTCAACGGCCAGCGGCAGGATCTTCTCCCACTCGCGGCTGGAGGGCGCCAGTTTCGAGGTGTCGGGCACTGCGGTAGCAGTGCTGGTGCTCTGGGCGGCAGCCAGGCCGGGGAGCGCGTTCAGCATCGCCAAAAATACCGATGCGATAATGGCCCCGAATCTGCGAATGGCCGCGCTGGCGTTGTACTGCGCGATCATCGTCCGTCCCAATCTGTCAATTGCGCACCGCATGAGCGAATCCCTCATCATTGCTACCCGCGAGAGCCCGCTGGCACTCGCCCAAGCCCATCACGTCAAGGCCGAACTGGAAAGTGTAATTCCCGGCCTCGCCGTCACACTGCTGGGCATGACCACCCGCGGTGACCAGATCCTCGACAAACCACTGGCCAAAGTCGGCGGCAAGGGGCTGTTCATCAAGGAACTGGAAGTGGCCCTGCAGGATGGCCGCGCCCATCTTGCGGTGCATTCGCTCAAGGATGTGCCGATGGTGCTGCCAAAAGGCTTTGCACTGGCTGCCATCCTGCCGCGCGAGGATGCCCGCGACGCCTTTGTGTCGTCGCGCTACGAATCACTGGCCGCGATGCCGGCCGGGGCGGTGGTAGGCACCTCCAGTTTGCGCCGTGCGGCGGTCTTGAAACGCACCTACCCGACGCTCGATTTCAAGCCGGTGCGTGGCAATGTCAACACCCGCCTCGCCAAGCTCGACGCTGGCGAGTTCGATGCCATCATCCTCGCCGCCGCCGGCCTGATCCGGCTGGGCTTCAGTGATCGTATTCGTGCCCGCATCCCGATCGAGGAGTCGCTGCCGGCGCCCGGTCAGGCCGCGCTTGGCATCGAGATCGTTGCCGACGACGATGACACCGCCGATCTGGTTGCCGAGCTCGATCACGCCCCTACCGCCATTGCCTGCACTGCCGAGCGCACCGTCAGCCGGCTGCTCGGTGGCAGTTGCGAGCTGCCACTTGGTGCCTATGCCGACTGGGTGGATGGCGAACGGCCGTTACGACTGCGCGCCTTCGTTGCCAACCTGGATGGCAGTGAGTACGTTACCGCCGAGGCCCTCGGCACACCAGACGCACCGGAGGCACTGGGCGAGGAGGTGGCGGCGGCGCTGAAGGCACAGGGCGCTGATCGCATCATCGCCAGTTTGAGCGTGTAGCGCGACGAAGGAATTGAGCAGCATGGCCGGTACTGATTTTCATTTGCAGTCGACACCGACCGCCGGCAACACCGGGCCGCTCACCGGGGTGCATTTGCTGATCACCCGGCCGGTGATGCCTGCCTCGCGCACGGCGGCTCGTGTCGCCGCGCTTGGCGCGACGCCCTACGTGTTCCCCACCACCATCATCGAACCACCGGCAGACGGCGTGCCGCTTGCTGCTGCGCTCGCCGATTTGCCCCGCTGCTACGCGGCGATCTTTGTCAGCCCGAGCGCTGCCGAGATGACGCTGGCGCCGCTGGGTGCCGCGCCACGCAAATTGCCGCTCGGCCTGCATGTGTATGCGCCCGGGCCGGGCACCGCCGAGGAGCTGGCAGCGCGCGGTGTCGAGGCCGTTGAGATTCCGGAATCAAGCTTTGACAGCGAGGGGCTGCTGGCACTGTCTTCCTTGCAGACAGCGGCCGTCAACGGCAAGCGCATCGTGATCTTTCGCGGCGACGACGGGCGCGAGATGCTGCGCGAAGCACTGACGGCGCGCGGAGCCACCGTGAGTGCAGTCACGGCCTATCACCGCCGTGCCCCCAACACGCCACCGACTGGTCTGCTCGAACTGCTACGCGGCGGCCAGCTCAATGCCATCTCGGCGATGAGCAGCGACGCCATTTCACATCTGGTGCCGCTGGTGCCGGCTGCCGATCGCCCGGCTCGGCTGTTCAACTTGCCGGTGCTGGCGAGCCACCCGCGTATCGCCGCCACGGCGCGAGCCGCCGGGTTTCACCAGGTGATCGAGACGGCGGCGGGCGATGCCGGGCTGATTGCGACGCTGTTGCAACGAGCCGACAGCGAGCTGCCCCATCATTGATGCCTGCTGTTCAACTGCTTTCCCGAGAAACTGATGTCAAAGCCTGAAATCGTCGCCATCGCCCCGCTGCCCGCGTTCTTCGCCAAACCGCTGCACGAGAATTTCACCGTGCATGATCTGCATGGTGCCGCTGACGCCGAGGCGCGCCGCGCACTGATCGCGAAGATCGCACCGACCACGCGCGGCATGGTGGCCTTCGGAGGCTCGCAACTGGCGCCGGACCAGCTCGCCAAATTCCCCCATCTCGAAATCATCAGTGTCTTCGGCGTTGGTTACGACGGCATGCCGCTCGCCGCCTGCGCTGAGGCGAAAGTCAAGGTCACCAACACACCCGATGTGCTCAATGACGAGGTGGCCGATACCGCCGTGGCGTTGACGCTGATGACCTGTCGCCAGTTCGTCGGCGCCCACAAGTTCGTCGAAGCGGGTGACTGGCTCAAGGGCCAGTATCCGCTGACCCATTCGCTGTGGGGCAAGACCGTGGGCATCATCGGTCTCGGCCGCATCGGCAAGGGCATCGCCGAGCGGCTGGCGGCGCACAAGATGAGCGTGGCCTACTTTGGCCGCAACAAGCAGGACGTACCCTACACCTACTACGGCAATCTGGTCGAGATGGCCGGGGATGTCGATGTGCTGATCGCCATCACACCCGGCGGTGCCGCCACGAAGCATCTGGTCAATGCCGCGGTGCTGGAGGCCCTCGGCCCGACCGGTTTCTTCATCAACGTCGCCCGTGGTTCGGTGGTCGATCAGGATGCGCTGGTCAAGGCGATTGAGGCGGGCACCATTGCCGGCGCCGGGCTCGACGTGTTCGAGGCCGAGCCGAAGGTGCCGGAGGCCCTGTTCAACCGTCGCAACGTGGTGCTGCTGCCGCATGTGGCCAGTGCCACTCACGAAACGCGACAGGCGATGGCCGATCTTGCCGTCGAAAATCTCGCCTTGCACTTCGCCGGCAAACCGGTGAAAACGCTGGTGCCGGAGCTGGCGGGCAAGGTCAGTCCGTAGGCCACTGGGCCTATAGCTTTGCGGTAAAACGCCCGTCGATTATGGGCTCAGGCGCATAAATGGCAACAAATCGACTTTACATCAATTTGGCCACCTAGCCCAATTCAGATGCGGTTCTGAGCAAAAAGCTGATTGCTCTGGTCAGGGCTGGCTGGCTGCGTCAATCCGCGCCAGATGCCAGCGCAGCACATGCAGCAGATTCGCCTCGCTGGCGACGCCGCGCCCGGCGATGTCGAAAGCGGTGCCGTGATCGACGCTGGAGCGCAGGAACGGCAGACCAATGGTCACGTTCACTGCGGCGTCGAGCCCGAGCAGCTTCACCGGGATCAGGCCCTGGTCGTGATACATCGCCAGCACCACGTCGAATTCACCCGTGCGGGCCCGCATGAACACGGTGTCCGGCGGCAGCGGATCAGTCACCCGCAACCCGAGCGCCCGCGCCTGCGCAATCGCCGGCAGTAACACACGCATCTCGTCATCGCCCAGCATGCCGGCTTCACCCGCGTGTGGGTTGATGCCTGCCACTGCGATCAGCGGCGACGCCTTGCCCAGCCAGCGGCCGGCGTCGTGGGTGAGCTGCAGTTTGGCAAGCACCAGCTCCGGAGTTAGCGTTGCGAGGGCTTTCGACAACGGCAGATGAATGGTCGCCAGCACCACCTGCAGGCGCTCGCTGGCGAACATCATTGCAAACTGGTCATCACCGCTGCGCCCGGCAATCCGGGCGAGGATTTCGGTATGGCCCGGTTCGCTCACACCCGCCGCACGCAGCGCGAGCTTGCTGATCGGTGCTGTGGCCATGCCGCAGGTGTGCCCGTCCATGCTCAGCGTTGCTGCAGCCACGATGGCCTGATAAGCGGCGCGCCCGGCGTCCGCGCTTACCTTGCCAGCCTCGGGCAGGGCGCTCAGACAGGGCACCGGATGAATCGCAATCTCGTGCTCGTGCAGATCGTCGGGCAGGGCGTCGCTGGTGCGCAAATCGACGTTGCGTAGCCGGAATTGCGGCGCGTAACGTGTCAGCGCGTCGCGCATTGGCAGCGGATCGCCCACCACCACCACCCGGCCGCGCAGGATAGCGTCATGCGCCAGCGCCTTGGCGACGATCTCGGGCCCGATGCCGGCCGGGTCGCCCGGCGTCAGTGCCAGCGGTCTGTCGGCCAGTGCGCGGTCAGGCGCCATGACACATGCGGCAATATTCCCGCGTGGTTTCCGCCAGCCCCATCAACAGCGCATCGGCAATGAAGGCATGGCCGATCGACACCTCGTCCGGCGCCACATCACGCAGCAACAGCGGCAGATTGTGCAGGTTCAGATCATGCCCGGCGTTGACCGCGAGGCCCGCCTCACGCGCCTTGCGCGCAGCATCGGCGAACGGTTGCAGCGCCTCACGCACGGTGGCGCTCGCGGCTGTGTTGCTGACCTGCGCGCACGCGTGTGCGTAAGGCTCGGTGTAGAGCTCGATCCGATCCGCGCCAGCGGCGCGTGCTGCAACTACCGCCGTGACATCGGCGTCCACAAACACGCTCACCCGCATTGCCATCGCCTTGAAGTGCGCGATCAGCGGTTGCACGGCATCCATCTCGGCGCCTGCTGCAAAACCACGATTGGACGTGGGCACATTCAGCGCGTCGGGCACCAGCGTCACTTGCCGTGGAGCAAGGTTCGCCGCGGCAAGGCTCTCTACAATCTGCACCAGATTGTGGTGCGGATTGCCCTCGACGTTGAACTCACGGTCGGGGTACTCGCGCACCAGCGCGGCGATTGGCTGCATGTCACTGGCGCGGATGTGCCGCTCGTCAGGGCGCGGATGCACGGTGATGCCATCAGCACCGGCGTCGAGCACGATGCGCGCGCAGGCGACCAGATCCGGCAAGCCGTTGTCGCGGCTGTTGCGCAGCAGCGCGATGCGATTGATGTTGGCAGAGAAATGAGTCACGGCAGGTAAACCATGCAAACGGTTGCGAACAAGACTGACATTGTGCAAGAAATGCAGGCGAGGGGCTTTTGCCTGATCGCACCGGCGCAGCTCAGCGCCGTTACCGGCATCACGCCCGCCGCGCTTGACCCGCTGCGCCCGAGCTGGGAAGCGCTGCCGCGTGACGCATACCTGCGCGATGGTGGGCGCTATCGCTCACGGCGGCACGCGTCTTACGTACAGGCGATTGCCGACAGCACGCTGAGTGATGTGCCGCATCGCGCACACTGGCAGCCGGTGGACTACAACGCGCTGCATGGCGGCATCGAACGCTGGTTCGATCCGGTCACGCCCGAAGTGTCCACCGACGCTGCATGGCGCAACTTCATCCTGCGGATCGGTGAGCTTTGTGCCAGCACGCTCAGCGCGCCGCCGGATCGCTGGTATATCGAAGCGCATCAGTTCCGCATCGACACCACCGAGGGGATCGGCCGCCCCACACCCGAGGGCGCGCACCGCGACGGTGTTGATTTCGTTGCAGTGGTGCTGGTCAATCGCCGTGGCGTCAAGGGTGGCGAGTCGCGCGTGTTTGACGCGCATGGCCCGAGCGGGGTTCGCTTCACGCTGACCGAGCCGTGGTCGGTGCTGCTACTCGAAGACGCCCGCGTGATCCACGAGACCACGCCGATCCAGCCTGATGGTGAGCCGGGCGTGCGCGACACGCTGGTGATCACCTACCGGCGCAGCGGCTTTCAGGATCCGATGTAGTTAGGCTTGCGTGGCGCCAGTCTCGCGCGAGCAAGCCATACAGCGCCGAATCAGAAACCTCGTCGCCAACAATCCAGCGCTCGCGCAACAAGCCTTCGCGAATGAAGCCGAGTTTCTCCAGGCTGCGGGCCGAGCCGGCGTTGCGCGGATCAATATCCGCTTCAAGCCGGTGCAAATCCAGTTCGCCGAAAGCAAAGCCAATCAGCGCGCTGACTGCCTCAAACATGTAGCCCTTGCGCCAGTGCGGGCGGGCGATGCCATAACCCACTTCGCAACGACGGCACTGTGCGTTCAGGTTGAAGAGTGAGCAGGTGCCGATCAGCCCATCACCATCGCGCAGAAAGATGCCCAGCCGCAAGTGTTCACCAGCCGCCAGTTCGCGCAAATCACGCTCAATTAACTGCGTTGCCTGATCCATCGATGTCCACGGCGCCGAGCTCCAGTAGCGCATGAACTCCGGATCGGAATAGATGCGGTAAAGCGATTCGGCGTCGGCGACGGCAAGCGGGCGCAACCGCAATCTCGGCGTCAGCAGCGCAACATCAGAAAATGGCTTCACAGAGTTTGCCGTAACGAAGTGCAAACCCGCAACGTTACTGTCCCGCCGGCGGCTGCCACAGCTCCACCTTGTTGCCTTCCGGGTCCATCACCCAGCCAAACTTGCCGTATTCCGAGTCGTCAGTCTTTTCGAGCACGTTGCAGCCTTCGGCGCGCAACGCGGCGAGCAGTGCATCGAGATCATCAACGCGGTAATTGATCATGAACGGCGCCTTGCTCGGCGCGAAGTGATCGCCACCAGCCTTGCCAATTGACCACACTGTCGTGCCTTTCATCGCATTACCGTCGCTGTCCGCCCAGGTGAATGCCGTGCCGCCCCAGCTTTGCACATCAATGCCCAAGTGAGTCTTGTACCAGGCATGCATCGCTGCCGGGTCCTGCGCTTGAAAGAAGATTCCACCGATGCCGGTAACGCGCTTCATTGTGATCCCCTGCTGGATTGATGAGTGCCTAGCGTAGCGCGTTTGAGCGCGGGTAACGCTCCGGTCAGCGCACTAACGCGGACAGGTTCTATTGGCCCACTCGTCAATGGAGCTGAATTTCGGCTTGGGTGCATTCGACCGCGCCACTCCATACTGACCAGATGTCACATAGACATTTCCGCTCACTGTGCCCGATGCCGTGTCGACGGCGTAAGTCTCCTTGACGTAAAAGTTGTCGAGCAGGGCCTCAGTGGCTGAAGCACGTTTGCGAAAGCAGAGCAGCTCAAGCTCATTGTCCAGAACCGGATTCTTCGGCATACGCCGTGCGTAGGCCAACTCAATCGGTTTATTGCCTCGCACAGCCCCTTTGCTGACTTGCCAAAAACTGCCGGAATCGCGCTGCAGCGTCTTTGCGCAAGCGGAGAGGAAACGCAGTTCGTGTCGCTCGCCGGTCGATTGGGCAGAAGGGCACGCCTGCGAGCAAGCGCCCTTGTCACCGGCAACGCATTCGTCGGTCAGATGTGTCTTCACATTCCGGGCAACGGGTTCGAGCTTCTGGGTCAGTGACTTGTAGTAAGCGCGCTCCATCTTGTCCCATTCGGCACATGCACTTGCGTTGCCAGCGTCGCACTCCTTCTTCTTCTCACGAAGGGCTGGTGGCTTCGGGTTCTCCTCGGCGATCTGATGAAACTTGTCCATCGCCTGCCGCGATTTCGGCGCCGGCGACGCTGGAGGCGCAGGCGCCACCGCAGCACCCGCGCACGGTTGATCTGAATAGGTCACCTTGCCGTCTGCAGACTGGCAGCGATGCACCTGAGCGTGAGCGACACCGCCCAGCATCACACCTGCCAGGATGAGCACACGCAAGCCAATGGCTATGCGGTCCAGCACGTGTGTAGCGTCAAGTGCATGGCAGGACGGGGTGGGCCGCGCTTCGTGATCGCGCCAGGTCTGTTCAGTACTCATTCGCAGAAGAGGATTCCAGTCAATTGCTTGCGGCACAGGAAGCAACCGGTGCCGCACTTGTGTTGTGGTGTGGATGTCTTGGGAATGATTCCGCACACTGCTGTGCATTCACCCGCAGCCGCGTTTCGACACCGGCGTGATCGCCGATGTCAGGCGTAGAAAGTATAGAGTCCGCACTTTACGTGAAGCGCGCCTTGTTTGCGCCATCGCTCGATCTGGATCGAGTTTCGGATCATCCACGGCAGCGAATCCTGGGCAACGTTCCGGTGCTGCTTCGTAAGCGCACCTCGAAGGTCGCCGAGCAACCAATGGTGGCCCGACGCTACCGGCACCCCGCAACATACGCCGCCACACCTGAAGCGCCGTTGAGCAACGTGCCCAGCGGCCCGACGCCGCTGGCGATTGCGCTGCTGGTCACGCCACTCATCGCGCGCTGCGCGATCGTGCCGTCGTGCAACGTGAGCGTGCTGCCGCTGCGGTCGAGGTCATAGTCCTTGCTGGCGATGTAGCTCTCGATCGTGGCGGGCAGGGTTCTCGCGGCGCCGATCTGATTCACGCCAGCAATGAGCGCGTTGCCGCGCATGCCGAAAAGGTAACGCAGCAGCAACACGCCATCGCGATCCGGCTCAACGGTGCCGCTGCCATCAATGTCGAGATCACAAATCTTGCTGGACGGATGCCCTGCCGGCAAGGTGTGCATCGCCCAGCTCGTCGGGCTGGAGCCGTTGTAGGCGCAGGCCGTGATGTCGTCGCGCGTCAGGTTCATGCGTGTGCAGTTGCTGTCGTAGTCAGCAGTCACTGTGGTGGCATTGATGCGCCAGCCCGAGAACTCGCTCTGGTCAATCGCCACTTGCGCGCCACTGGCGAGCAATGTCACGTGCGTGTGTGGCCCGGTCGAGCTGCCGCCCTGGCAGAGCGCCTGCGCCTGATTGTCGGCATAGTCCGCCAGCCGCTGGCCGGTGACTACCGTGGCACCGCTGCTCACTGCGACATTGGCCAGGTGGTAATAGTTGGTGGCCCAGCCGTTGACGTTGGTCACTCGCACATTGCAGGACGAGAACACCGTGATAGTGCCGCCATGCGCCGCATGCACCGGCGCATTGGTCGTGCTGGTGCCCCACACCGGCCAGCCTCGCGAGAAATCGATGGACGACTGCGGCTGCGCACAGGGTGTCGGGTTGCAGCTGCCTGCCGAGGTGTGTACGCCATTGAAGCTCCAGCCGGATTGCCCGGCCAGCCAGGGCAGGCGCAGGAAGAGCGCGGGCGCTGCCTTTTCTGATTCGGCCTCAACGGCAACCTGCGGTGCGCCGTAGCGCGTGCGCCAGCGCTCGCTCAGTTTGCGCGCTTCGCCGTCGCCGGCGAGAAAAGTTGCCGCCACCGCGCGGGCGCCAAAACTCTGTCCTGCCAGCGCCAGCACCCGTGTGCGGGTGCGCGCGATACCGCCGTCCTGCTGGCTGCGGCCAGTTTCGAACATATGCGAAACGGCGCCGACGAACTGGTCCAGCCGTTCGCCAGCCGCTTTACTGTCAAGTCCATCCAGATTGCCCAGCAAATCGCTCTCGTCCGCCAGCAAGGCAAGCAGCCGCGGGTTCACGCTGTAGCGGCCGGCGCGATCAATGACCCGATCCACCCACGGCGCCAGCTTTGCTGATTGCGCCACGATTCGCCGCGCCTCCACCACGTCCAGCACGCGGGTGTCCCACACCAACTCGGCGTCGGTGAGGAGAGTGGCTGTATTGAATGTCGCAGCCGCCGCTGGTGCGGTGTACAGCGCGCTAGCCAACACACTGACAAACAATGGGGCAAGGTATCGACGACGTTGCTGCGCGGTCAATCTCTTCATCGAAAAAGCTACTGTTTTCATCGCCCTGCCGCTTTCAAATGTGTGCCCCGTCGTGCGAGCACGGCAGGATAGCAAACAAGGGTGTTGAATTTGCAGCAGACAACGTTGCGACGTCAAGCTCGGGACGCAGCCGCGATGCCGCGCAGCGAAATCGAAGCAATTGTGGGTCGCAAACGGCACATCACCAGAACGTCATCTCCCGCAGCGGCGGGAGGACGGGACTGGGGAACCCTGCGTCGCGATCAGTGATGTAGCGGGTGGTGAGCATCTCCGGGAAAACGGTGAGCTGGTTGAGGCTGGCGAGTGAGTGCCACGCGGCCTCGGTGATGTACTCGGCCACGGCTTCGGGGTGGGTCAAGTCCAGTTGCCCGCCGGTGAGCTGCGCGGCAAACCAGAACTTGACGGTGCGGCACTTAGGGTTGAAGAACTCCTTGATGAAGAGCAGCTTGCCAATCGCCACCTCCACGCCCGCCTGCTCACGTGCCTCACCCGCTGCCGCCGCCTCAAGCCTCTCCGCCCCCTTCAAGCCCCCGCCCGGCGCCACCCAGAAGTCATAGGCGCCCGGCTTGACGTGACGGACCAGAAGCATGCGGTTCTCGTGCTCGATGATTGTGCCGGCGGCTGTTAGCTCTTGACTTTGAGCGTTCGATCATTAAAAAATGACGCCGTCATGCTGGTAATCAGCATGCAGTGAGTAACCAAAAGGGGAAGCGTCAATGAAACACATTCGGGGTATTTGTACGGCACTGGTTTGCGTCGCCGGCGCGATGTATGCCACTACGGTTGGTGCCGTCCGTGAGTACGAAGGCATCAACTATTGTGGGGACTAGGATTCCGGGTATGTGCTGGTTCCGGCCGGTTCGTTCACGGCCGGCTGTGAAGAGGTGTATCAAACCAACGTCTACGCATGCAGCTCGGGAGGTTCCACCTATCTCGGCACGATGCGGAGCAGGGTGACAGTCCCGAATTGCACCCCGGCATGAGCCGCAGCGCGTTCGTTGGGCTGTTGGGTGCTGCCTCAATAGTTGTTATTGGCGTCGTCTACTGGGCGAGCTTGCAGGCCCACAGTCCTCGACTGGACAACCCAACAGCGCCTGCCGTGATCGAGAAGCGCGGCGACGCCAGTAGTTCAGTTCGCTCGACAGATCAGTCGAAGTCAACCATCACGCAGGTCGCGTCTCAACAAATTGACGACTACAGCGCGCTCGACTATGTGCAGCTCCGTGCGAGAGTCGCTTCTGACAACTCGCCAGGCAGACAGTACGTGGCGGCATACGTCACCGAAAGTTGCTCTCGATTCGCTGAGGCGAAAGCGGCCGGCCGATTGGTTGTAGCAAGCAACGCTCCAGCCACCAGCCCGCGCGACGCAGGCGCTCAGTCTCTGGCCCGCGAACGACTTCGCGCTAGGTCTGATGCCAAACGGTGCGCACAATGGCGAACCATCGTTGATGCTGCGGAAATTCGACGTATGTACGAGTCAGCTGCAGCGGAGGGGGACGCGCGCGCGCGGGTTTGGTTGCTCAATGCTGACTTGCGCTCAACCGCCGTCGCTCCGAGAACGGTACGCACCAGTGCAGACGTGGCGACACCGGACGTTGTGCAGCCGGCCACACTGACGCCAGCAGCACTCTCGACCTTAACGGACGCGCTTTCGTCGCGAGACCCCGCCGCTATTCGTATGGCGGGTGAATTGCTGTTTACGGCTTATCGTGACGGCGAGCTGCGTTACGGCTACACGCCGGGCATGATGCTTGATGGGGTCAACAGTTCGGCAGTTTGGGACTTGCTCGCCTGCGAGTACGGTGCCGACTGCGGCCAACAGTCGACATATCTCAGTGAGCGTTGTGCGTATGAGGGCCGTTGTGATGTCGACACTATCCGCGACTACTTGATCAAATACGAGCTCAATCCCGCTCAAGCGGCCGAAGTGCAGGCCATCGTCGCCAGGTTTCGCGCCGGCATTGAGACGGGCGATTGGAGTTTTCTGACGTTTATACCTGTTGCTCCGACCGATAGGCGGCATTGGGTTTTCTTGCCGCGTAATCCGGCGCCGATTTCCCCAATTCGCTGATCCAAGAAATATGGGGTCAGGTTGAATTTCACCTCGGCCGCAAGTAGGCTTGACCGAGTTCTGTCTTACGCCCGCACCAATCTCAACTCTACGCGATACCCCAATGCCTGCGCGTATCGCTGCAACGTGGCGAGCGATGGGGAATGCTTTGCATTTGCGGACTCTAGCCGTGCTACGGCGGATTGCGTGGTACCCATGCGTTCAGCGACCTCCGCTTGAGTGAGCCCGGTCTTTGCACGCGCCTTGAGCACTTCATCGAGAAACGCAAACTCTTCGGCCAATTCGTCATAGGCGGCGCGAACACCGGGTTTGGCGAGAGCCTTCTTTTTGAACTGTTGCAGGCTACCAGGCATGTTGATGCTCCTTCATACGCTGCCGTGCGACTTTGAGTTCACGTGGCGGTGTCTTGTCAGTCTTCTTGACGAACGAATGCAGGAAGACGATCTTGCGGTTGACCACCGTGCAATAGAAGACTCTGGCGATGCCTTCCGCCGCCTTCAGCCGCAACTCGAATAGCCCGTCTCCCATCGCGCGGGTGTGTGGCATACCGAGATCGGGACCATAAATTTCCATGCGCTCGGCATACCGGACGAAGCGTGCGAGAAAACCATCTGGCATGGCCTGAATTTCGTGTTCGACGGCATCGCTGTGGAAGGTGACCGTCCATTTCATGGCTTGAGTATAGCAAATATGCTATTTTTACTTGATGTTTATCTAACTAACGCTTTCTGTTAGTGGCGTCAGTGCCCCCAATCAACTGCTGAAGGCGATTCCGGTCTGGATTCCCGCCTTCGCGAGAATGACAACAAAGCTTCTAGCTCCCGATCACGCAACCAGAAATGAAAACGACCCGCAAGGGCCGTTTCGTAAAACACAGCGAGACAGCGTCTACACCGCCTTCTTCTCCATGTCCCTGAGCTCGCGGCGCAGGATCTTGCCTACTGGCGTCTTGGGCAGGTCGGCGCGGAAGACGACGTACTTGGGCTTCTTGTAGCCGGCGAGGTTGGCTTCGCAGTAGTCGCGCACCTGCTGCTCGGTGAGGGCCGGGTCTTTCTTGACGATGAACACCTTGACCGCTTCGCCGGATTTTTCGTCGGGCACGCCGATCACCGCGCACTCGAGTACGCCGGGGCAACTGGCGACCACATCTTCCACCTCGTTCGGGTAGACGTTGAAGCCGGAGACGAGCACCATGTCCTTCTTGCGGTCCACAATCTTCACGTAGCCGCGCTCGTCCATCACACCGATATCGCCGGTTTTGAAGAAGCCGTCCGGTGCGAACACCTTGGCGGTTTCGTCGGGGCGTTGCCAGTAGCCCGCCATCACCTGCGGGCCGCGGATGCAGATTTCGCCCGGCTCGCCCTGCTTGACGTCGTTGTTGTCGTCATCGCGGATGGCGATCTCGGTGCTCGGCAGCGGCAGGCCGATGGTGCCGGAGTAGGCGTCGGTGTCCGTCGGGTTGCAGGTGGCGGAGGGCGACGTCTCGGACAGGCCGTAGCCCTCGACGATCGGGCAGCCGGTGGCAGCCAGCCATTTGTCGGCCACCGCTTTTTGCACCGCCATGCCGCCGCCGTTGGCCACGCGCATGTCGCTTACGTCCAGCTCCTTGAACGAGGGCTCGTTGAGTAGCGCGTTATAGAGCGTGTTGACGGCCGGGAACATGTGGATCTTGAAGCCCTTCAGCGCCTTGATGGTGCCGGGGAAGTCGCGCGCGTTCGGGATCAGGATCACCAGCCCGCCGGTGCGTACCGCCAGCAGGAAGCAGACCGTGAAGGCAAAGATGTGATACAGCGGCAGCGCGCAGACGGTGGTGAGCTGCTCCGGCGGCTTCGGCTTCTTCGGGTTGGTCAGCGCCGGCTGCATCCACGCCTCGGACTGCAGCACGTTGGCCACGATGTTGCGGTGGAGCAGGGTGGCGCCCTTCGATACGCCGGTGGTGCCGCCGGTGTATTGCAGCACGGCCGGGTCTTCGAATTTCGCCTTCGACGGGGACAGCGCCAGCGGTTTGCCGCGGGCAATGGCGTCGTTGAACTTCACGGCCGTGGGCAGCGAGAACGGGGGCACCAGCTTTTTCTTCTTGCGCACCACGTAGTTGACCAGCGAGCCCTTGATGAAGCCCAGCATGTCGCCCATCGCGGCGAGGATGACGTGCTTCACCGGCGTTTTGTCGAGCACCTGCTGCAGCGTGGCGCCAAAGTTCTCCAGAATCACGATGGCTTTGGCGCCGGAGTCCTTCAACTGGTGCTCCAGCTCGCGCGGCGTGTAGAGCGGGTTGACGTTCACCACCACAAAGCCGGCGCGCAGGATGGCTGCCACCGAGACCGGGTACTGGATCACGTTGGGCATCATGCAGGCGACGCGGTCGCCCGGCTGCAGGCCCACGCTTTGCAGGTAGGCGCCGAGCGCGCGGGAGAGTTCGTCCACCTCGCCATAGGTGACGTTTTTGCCCATGCTGTTGAAGGCGGCGCGATGGGCGTACTTCTGGAAGCTCTCCTCCAGCAGTTGCACGATCGAGCTGTACTGGTCGTACTTGATGGTGGCGGGTACGCCGGCCGGATAGTTGTTCAGCCAGGGTTTGTCCACGGGTTCCTCCTCGTTGAAACAGTGCGACGGCGCGTCGGTGCGCGGCGTCGGTAGTCAGTGATTGCCGTTGCGCGCAATGTGAAGCAGCGCAACGCTTTGCAGGGCATGATAGCAGCGCAAATTTTGGCTGCGGTGCAGCAATTTGCGCGTTTGAACTGGCATGCGACAGTCGATCATCTTTTGGCTGAAAGCCTTATTGGATAAGGGCAAAGGTCGTAATTCGCCTAATAGTCGACTTTTTGCTAATTGCGGCGGCAGGCCCAATGCAGACGCCGTTTGCGAAAAAAGATGAATGCCTGCCGACTACACTTTGCGGATGGCTCTTCTCACTCTGCAAAACGCCCACCTCGCCTTTGGTCTCGCCGCGCTCCTCGATGGTGCGGATTTCGCTGTTGAATCCCGCGAACGGATCGGCCTGATCGGCCGCAACGGCGCCGGCAAGACATCGCTGCTCAAAGTGCTGGCCGGCGTGCAGGCGCTGGACGACGGCGCGATGGCGCAGCAGAGCGGGCTGCGGGTCACGACGGTGCCGCAGGAGCCGGTGTTTGCGCCGGACGCCACGGTGTTCGATGCCGTTGCCGAAGGCCTCGGGCATGTGCGGGCGTTGCGCGGGCGCTACGAGACGATGACCGCTGCCGGCGGCGACGCGCACGAACTGGCCGACATGCAGCACGAGATCGATGCGCTCGAGGGCTGGACCTGGGAATCGCGCGTCACCACCACGCTGACGCAGCTCTCGCTGGATGCCGCCACGAAGGTCGCCACGCTCTCCGGCGGGCTCAAGAAGCGCGTTGCCATTGCCCGCGCACTGGTGGCGACACCGGATCTGCTGCTGCTTGACGAGCCGACCAACCATCTGGACCTCGCGGCGATTGCCTGGCTGGAGGAACTGCTGCGCAACTTCAAGGGCAGCGCGGTGATCATCAGCCACGATCGCGCGTTTCTCGACAACGTGGTCACCCGCATCATCGAGCTGGATCGCGGCAAGCTTACCACCTTCCCCGGCAACTATGCGGCCTACGAGACGCAGAAGGCGGCGCAGCTGGAGTTTGAGGCCACGGTCAACGCCAAGTTCGACAAGCTGCTGGCGCAGGAAGAAGTGTGGATTCGCAAGGGCGTGGAGGCGCGGCGCACCCGCAACGAGGGGCGCGTGCGGCGGCTGGAGGCGCTGCGGCTGACGCGCGCGGCACGGCGCGAAACGCTCGGCCGCGTGAAGCTGGAGATCACCAGTGGTGCGCAGTCCGGCAAGGTGATCGCCGAGCTGACCGACGTCGGCAAAGCCTTTGGCGACAAAGTGATCGTGAAGAATTTCACCGCCACCATCCTGCGCGGCGACAAGGTGGGGCTGGTCGGGCCGAACGGCATCGGCAAGACGACGCTGCTGAAACTGATCCTCGGCGAGCTGGCGCCGGACAGCGGCAAGATCCGCACCGGCATGAACATGCAGATCGCGTACTTCGACCAGATGCGCGACGCGCTGGACGAGAATGCCACGCTCGGCGAATTCATCTCGCCGGGCAGCGACTGGATTGAGGTGGGCGGCAAACGCACCCATGTGATGACCTATCTGCAGGATTTTCTGTTCCCGCCGGAGCGCGCCAATGCGCCGGTGAAGATGCTTTCGGGCGGCGAACGTAACCGCCTGCTGCTGGCGCGGCACTTCGCGAAAGAGGCGAACGTGCTGGTGCTCGACGAGCCGACCAACGATCTCGATATCGACACGCTGGAGCTGCTCGAAGACAAGCTCGCCAACTACGAAGGCACGGTGTTCATCGTCAGCCACGACCGGCGCTTTCTCGACAATGTGGTCACCAGTTGCCTGGTCGCCGAAGGCAACGGCCTGTGGCGCGAATACGAAGGCGGCATCACCGACTGGCAGGCCCAGGCGCGCGTGATGGCGAGCTTGGTCGCGCCGGAGCAGGCCGCCGCCCCCGCGCGCGCGCCAGCTGCCACGCCCGCACGCAACGCGAGCGCGGAGCCGGCGAAGGCTCGCGCCAAGCTCAGCTACAAGGAACAGCGCGAACTCGACGCGCTGCCCGGCCGCATCGAAGCGCTGGAGACCGAGCAGACCGAGCTGAACACGCTGCTCGCCGACGGCGCCATCTTTCAGAGCGACCCGAAGCGCGCCGCCGAAGCCGCCAAACGCGTCGGCGAACTCGACGAACTCATCTTGGCCGCCATGGAGCAGTGGGAGGCGCTCGCTTCGCGCTAGTCGCCCTCTAGTGCTGACAATTTGGGCAATACACCGTCGCACGCCCACCGTGGCGCATGAGCTTGAGCAGTCCACCGCATTGCTTGCACGCTTGCCCGTCGCGGCCGTAGACGAAGTAGTCGAGCTGGAAGTAACCCGGCTCGCCGCTGGCATTGACGAAGTCGCGCAGCGTGGAGCCGCCCGGCCTCGATGGCCTCTGCCAGCACCGCTTTCACCTCCTGCACCAGCCGCTCGTAGCGCGCCAGTGACACGCGGTTCGCCGCGCGGTTCGGATGGATGCCGGCGCGGAACAATGACTCGTTGGCGTAGATGTTGCCGACACCGACGACCAGCCTGTTGTCCATCAGCGCCTGCTTGATCGGGCCGGGGCGGCGGCGCGTCTGTTCGAACAGATACGCGCCGGTCAAGGCATCAGTGAGCGGTTCGGGGCCGAGGTGGGCGAGCAGCGGCTGGTCGCTGTCTGCCCCGGTAAATACGTGCATCGAGCCAAAGCGGCGCGGATCGTTGTAGCGCAGCAGATAGTGGCCAGCGTTTGTATCCAGGCGAAAGTCGACGTGGTCGTGCAAACGCTGCGGCACGTTCTCACCGGCGGCAATGGGGCGCGCGACAAAGCTGCCGGTCATGCCGAGATGAGCGAGCAGCGTCAGTGAGTCGCTGCCCGCGAGGCGCAACAGCAGATATTTGCTGCGACGTTCGACGCGCTCAATGCGGCGCCCGCGCAGCCGCTCGGCGAAGTCCGCTGCCACTGGCCAGCGCAGCCGCGGCTCACGCACGATGACGTCGTGAATACGGGCATCGACGAGGGTTGGGGCAAGGCCCCGGCGGACAGTTTCTACTTCGGGAAGTTCCGGCATGCCGTGAGTGTAGAGGCCGCGTCCAGTCAGGTTTGCGGGTGTATGCTCGCCGCCATGAAATATCGTCATCTGGCTATTCCTGTTGCGCTTGCCACCGCGGGCGCTGTTACGCTGTTTGCGCCCCTCGCGCAGGCACAGATGCCGCGGCCCATGTCGTCGCAGGCGGTGAATGATCGTGCCGTCGTGATGGGTATCCTCGCTGCCGAGTTCTCGTTGCAGCAGGGCGATGTGGCGAGCGCCGCCGCGACTTACTACGAGGTCGCCAAACGCACGCAGGATGCGAAGGTGGCCGAGCGGGCGGTGGATCTGCTGGTGCGCACCCGCCGGGTGGATGATGCGAAGGAAATCGCCGCACTCTGGCAGGTCGCCGATCCGGACGCCATCCGTCCGCTGCAGATCGCACTGGCGCTGGCCCTGACCAGTCAGGACGAGACTCGCGCGCAGCAGGCGGTGACCCGCGTACTGTCGTTGCCGGAGGAGAAGCGGGCCGAGGCGGTGATGGACGTCGCACGGCAGCTGGCGCAGTACCGCGACCGCGATGCGGCTGTGAAGCTGGCGTCGGTGTTCACCGAGCGTCTGCCGAAGCTGCCGGAATCGTATTACGCGCTGTCGGTGGCCAGCACCGGTAGCAACAATGCACGCATCAACGAGTCAATGCTGGCGATCGACCGTGCGCTGGCGCTGCGACCGGATTGGCCGCAGGCGGTGGCGGTGAAGTCGCGCCTGCTGCTGGCCCGGTCGGCTGCGGGCAAGGAGGGGGCGGCCGATCGTGCTGCCGCGATGGCCTTGCTCGAAAAGGCGATTGCCGCCGCGCCGGACAGCCGCGAACTGCGGGTGCTGGCGGCGCGCACGGAGTTCGATCTGGAAAATTTCGCAGAAGCGCGCAAGCGCTTCCTCGCGCTGGCTGACGAAGGCAAGGAAGACGCCGAGGAGATGCGGCTCGCGGCAGCATTGTCGGCCTATCACGCCAAGGATTGGGTGACGGCGGACCGCGAATTCAGCGAGGCGCTTGAGGCTGATCGTGGTGACCCGGCGGCAGTGCGCTACTACCTGGGCCGCATTTCGGAAAGCCAGAAGCGCTGGGCAGAGGCTGTTGAGCGCTACTCGCAGGTGCCACCGAGCGAGCGCTACTGGGAATCGCAACTGCGCGTGGCCAACGCGCTGGCGCAGGACAAGCAGATGCTGCAGGCGGTGGCGCACCTGCGTGCGTTGAAGCCCGGCAACGCGCTGGAGCGTCTAAGTCTGGCGCAAACTGAATCGGCGTTATGGCGCGATGCTGGCGAGAACGTGAAGGCGTTTGAGGCACTCGACGCCGCATTGGTTGTCGACAGTGAAGATGCTGACCTGCTCTATGAAAGCGCGATGCTGGCCGAGCGCATTGATCGAATGGACGAGGCGGAGAAGCGGTTGCGCAAGGTGATTGCAGTGCAACCGAAGCGCGCCCACGCCTACAACGCACTTGGCTACAGTTTTGCTGATCGCAACATCAATCTTGATGAGGCACGCACGCTGATCGAGAAAGCGCACGAACTGGCACCCGATGATGCGGCAATCCTCGACAGCATGGGCTGGATTGCCTTCCGGCAGGGCCGGCTGGAAGATGCTGCGGCCTATCTGAAGCGGGCGTTCGACAAGTTTCAGGACGGCGAGATCGCCGCCCACCTCGGCGAAGTGCTGTGGGCGCTGGGCCGCAAGGACGAGGCGCGGGGCATATGGCAAGCCCAACTGAAAGCGCAGCCGGACAGCGACATCCTGAAAAAGACGATGGCGCGTCTGGAGCGCTAGATGACAGGCATTCTTTGGCGCGAGGCGCGCAATGCCCGCGTCAGGTGGCGTTGGTGCTTGCCGGCGGCTGCGCTGCTGGCGCTTTCGGGTTGTGCCGGCGTGGCCACGATGCCGCCGGCAACACCATCGACCGCACCGGCGACGGCGACAATGATCACGCCGCGGGCGCAGTTTTCGATGGCGGGGCGATTCAGTGCAAAGGGGGAGCGCGAGCAGGCGAGCGGCCAGTTCCGCTATACCGAAACGCCCGCGCGGCGCACACTCAGCCTGTTCTCACCGCTCGGCACCGCGCTGGCCGAGGTGGTCGCTGAGGGCGGTGTGGTGACGCTGACCGACGCCAACGGCGGGCGTCAGGTCGCGACCAGCGTTGCCGAGCTGTTGCGTCCGATGATCGATTTGCCGGTGCAGGACGCCGCGCTGTCGGCATGGTTGCAGGGGTTGCCAGCCGTTGGCGTGCCAGTGACCGCGGTCGAGCGGGGTGTTGCCGGCTGGCCGCTGAGGTTCCGGCAGTCCGGCTGGGACATTGAAATCGGTGCGCGGCAGGCCGACACCGGCGCGCCGCGCCGAATGCGCTGGAGCCTGCCGGCGCAGCCCGAGGTCGAAGTACGCTGGGTCATCGACGAATGGTCAGCGCCGTGACGTCGGCGAGCACCACGCAATCGCTGACGCTACCGGCGCCGGCCAAGCTGAACTTGTTTTTGCACGTGACCGGGCGCCGTGCTGATGGCTATCACCTGCTGGAGAGCGTGTTTGTGCCGATCAACCTGGCTGACACGATCAACCTGACCCTGCGCAGCGATGGTGTCGTCCGCCTTGTCGATCCGCCGCCGGGCCTGGACGAGCAGAACGAGCTGTGCTGCCGCGCGGCGCGGGCGTTGCAGGCGGCCACGGGCTGTGCGCTCGGGGTTGATATTCAGGTCAGCAAACGCATCCCGCAGGGCGCTGGTCTGGGCGGCGGCAGCTCGGATGCCGCCACTAGCTTGCTGGGCCTCAATCAACTGTGGGGGCTGGGCCAATCGCGCGAAGCATTGCAGCAAGTAGCGGCCAGTCTCGGTGCTGACGTACCCTTCTTTGTGTTCGGTCGGCCGGCGTTGGCGCGTGGTGTTGGTGAGCGCCTGCTCGCGGTCACGATGCCGGTGACAGATTACGTGCTGGCTTTTCCCGGCGCAGGTGTGGCGACGGCCAGCGTCTTCACCGACCCGCAGCTCAAGCGCGACACACCGGCCAACGCTGGCGCCGTGTTCACGCTGGACCACGGTCATAACGATCTGCAGCCGGTGGCCGAACGGCTGGAGCCGCGCGTCGGCACCTTGCTGGCGGACTTGGCACATCTGTGCCCGCCCGGCATCGCGCCGCGCATGACAGGCTCCGGCGCCTGCGTGTTTGCGAGGGCTCACAATCACGAGGCCGCCAGCGAAATTGCGCGACAACTTGAGCAGTCAGGCTGGCAAAGCTGGGCCGTCCGCACCATCGCCCGGCATCCGCTGTTCGCGATGGCGCTTTCAGCAACAGACAGTGCTATAATTTAAGGCTTCCTGCGGTTGATTGGTAAGGCAAACCTTACCGGGAATTGCCGGAACGCGTAGGGGAGTCGCCAAGTCGGTTAAGGCATCGGATTTTGATTCCGACATTCGAGGGTTCGATTCCTTCCTCCCCTGCCACCAACAGCTAAAGCGGTCTTTGAGCAAACCTCCAAGGCCGCTTTTTTTTCAGTAGCGCCTGCAGCGTCGATTTCGGCAATCCCGGATCGTTCCTGCTGCCGGCAGACCGGCCGCCCCATAACGAGATCGCAGACAGGCCCGCCATGAGCTTCCACGACATGATGGTCTTTACCGGCAACGCCAACGCGCGGCTTGCCCATTCCGTCGTCGAGCATCTGGGCATGCGCCTGGGCAAGGCGCAGGTCGGTCGTTTCTCGGATGGCGAAGTCAACGTCGAAATCCTTGAGAACGTCCGCGGTCGCGACGTCTTCGTGTTGCAATCGACCTGCGCTCCGACCAACGACAACCTGATGGAGCTGGTGATCATGGTGGACGCGCTGAAGCGTGCGTCCGCCGGCCGTATCACCGCTGCGATGCCGTACTTCGGTTACGCACGTCAGGATCGCCGTCCGCGCTCCGCCCGCGTGGCGATCTCGGCGAAAGTGGTGGCAGACATGCTGACCGCCGTGGGCGTCGACCGCGTGCTGACGATGGACCTGCACGCCGACCAGATTCAGGGTTTCTTTAACATCCCGGTCGACAACATTTACGCCACGCCGATCCTGCTGGCCGACATCTGGAAGCAGAAATACGACAACCTGCTGGTGGTGTCACCCGACGTGGGCGGCGTCGTGCGCGCACGCGCGGTGGCGAAGCGTCTGGACAACGATCTGGCCATCATCGACAAACGTCGCCCGAAGGCGAACGTGTCGGAAGTGATGAACATCATCGGCGACGTGCGTGGCCGCACCTGTCTGATCATGGACGATATCGTCGATACCGCCAACACGTTGTGCAAGGCAGCGCAGGCGCTCAAGGACAACGGTGCGGTGAAGGTGATCGCCTACTGCACGCATGCGGTGCTGTCGGGGGAAGCGGTTAACCGCATCGCCGGCCCGTCCCTCGATTCGCTGGTGGTGACTGACACCATTCCGCTGTCGAAAGAGGCCGAAGTGCTGGCGGCCAATGGCGGCAAGATTCGCCAGATTTCGAGCGCGCAGCTGATCGCCGAAACCATGCAGCGGATCAGCAACGAAGATAGCGTTTCGTCGCTCTTCACCGAATAGATTTTTCTGCGCAGCAAAACGCTGCGCGGCCTTTGACGTCACCCTGGTCGCGGGGTCGCGCCAAAACTCATCAAAACTGGAGTTACAAAATGGCAACCGAATTCACCGCGTTCGCGCGGATCGCAGAGGGCAGTAGTGCGAGCCGCCGCCTTCGCAACACGGGCAAAGTGCCCGGCATCGTTTACGGCGGCGACGCCAAGCCGGAGCTGATCGAGCTTGACCACAACGCCCTGTGGCACGCCCTCAAGAAGGAGGACTTCCACAGCTCGATCCTGACGATGACGCTGGGTAGCGCCAACAGCCAGGTGCTGTTGCGTGACGTGCAGTATCACCCGTTCAAACAGCTGATCCAGCATATCGACTTCCAGCGCGTTGACGCCAACAAGAAGCTGCACATGAAAGTGCCGGTGCACTTCGTCAATCAGGAAGTCTCGCCGGCGGTCAAACTCTCGGCCGCGATCGTCAACCACGTGTTGAACGAAGTTGAAGTCGCCTGCCTGCCGAAGGATCTGCCGCGCTTCATCGAGGTGGACCTGAAAGACCTCAAGGCTGGCGAATCGATCCACGCTGCTGACGTCAAGCTGCCGAGCGGCGTGAGCCTGGTGTTCCACGGCCGCAACAAGGATGCCGTGTTTGCGACTGCTTCCGTTGTTGCCGAAGAAGCTGCCGTCGAAGGCGCGCCGGTTGCTGCTGCTGAAGTTGCAGCTTCCAAGCAGAAGGCGCCGGCCGCAGCCGCTGCCGCTCCGGCGAAAGACGCGAAGAAGAAGTAATCTTGTCGTCGCATTGTTGCCGGATTCAACACCGACAACCCAAGGAAAAAGGCCCGCAACTGCGGGCCTTTTTTATGCGGTTGGATGCAGGTATCGGTTGCTGATGGCGTCCACCTCGGCAATCAGCTCGGGTGACAATTTCGTCTGGTAAGACTTGAGTACCTGATCAAGCTGCGCGACCGAAGTGCCGCCGATGATCAGGCTGCCGACAAACCAGCGGGTCGCGGCGAACGACATCGCCAGTTCGGTGATGGTCATGCCATGTTTGCGCGCGAGCGCTGCGTACTCCTCGGTGGCGACGTGCGCCAGCGGGCGACGATAGCGTCCGCCCATGGTTTCGCCGAATTTCTGGAAGCGCGATCCCACTGGCAGCGCACCATTGAGATACTTGCCGGTCAGCATGCCCATGCCGAGCACGCTGTACGCCAGCAGGGGAACCTGCTCGCGATAGCTTACTTCGGCGAGATCGCCCTCGAAACTGCGGTTGAGCAGGCAATACGGATTCTGGATTGACGCGGGCTTTGGTGCGCCCAGTTGCTCCGCCGCGCGGCAGAACATCGTCGTACCCCAGGCGGTTTCGTTGGACAGGCCATAGCCGCCGATCTTGCCTTGCTTGATCAGCGTCTGCATGGCCTCGACCTGTTCGACGATCGGCACAGTGGGCCGCTCCTTGCCGCTGTCAAAGCGCCAGGTGCCGAACGCCGCGACATTACGGTCAGGCCAGTGAATCTGGTAGAGGTCGATGAAGTCCGTCTGCAGCCGGCGTAGCGAGCCTTCGCAGGCATCAATGATGTTGGCCTTGGTCAACGCCGTGGCCCCGTTGCGAATCCAGTCACGCCGGCCAGGCCCCGCGATCTTGCTGGCAACAACGACCTTCTGCCGATTGCCTGGCTTTGCCAGCCAGTCACCAAGAATGATCTCGGTGCGCATGCCGGTCTCGGCGCACGGCGGCACCGGATACATCTCGGCGGTGTCGACAAAATTGATGTCGTGCTCCACCGCCCATTCAAGCTGGGCGTGGGCCTCGGCCTCGTTGTTCTGCTCACCCCAGGTCATGGTGCCGAGCGAAAGGACGGAGACGTTCAGATTGGCGTGAAAAAGCGGACGGCGTTCCATGATGTAGCTAAGCGTGAGCGAATAGCGCAGTTTAGCGAAGCGTTGTGCACACTCCTAAACGACGAGACGGCCAGCGGACACGTATTGCTTTCGGAATTCCTCGAACGGTAACGTGTCGGATGTCTCAATCTCACGCTGCGCGCGGACTGAATCTTCAACCATGCGACGCTGGCGATCCGCCTGCTCTGGCGTCAACGGCATGGCAAGCAGGGCGTCCCGCGTTTGCCCGGACTGTGCACGCACAAAGCGTACGAAAGAGTTCTCATGCTGATCCGCCATTGCCCGCAACACACGGGCCGACGGCAATGTGTCAGGGTGTTGCAGCGAACGGCGGGCGGCTTCGACAGCCTCGACGTGCAGGGCGCCCGTCGCCAGGGCGGCATCAAGTGATCGCGCGATGGGCAGGCAATCGTTGAGGATGGTCAGGCCCCAGTCGACAAGGCTCACTGCTTCGCCGTTGCGGTCCAGCTTCAGTCCAGGCTCGCGACCCTGCGCGGCGGTGAGGTGCTGGTTACGGGCGAGCGCGGCGATTTCGTCCGGGGTGTCCTTGGCGCTATCGCTCAAAACACAGTGCAGCAGGAACACATCAAGAAAGCGCATCGTCGTAGCGTTGATGCCTACGGTCTCGAACGGATCGAGATCCATCAACCGTACTTCCACATACTCGACGCCGCGTTCGCGCAGCGCATGCAGTGGCCGCTCGCCTGATCGGATCACCCGCTTCGGGCGAATGGTGCCGTAGAACTCATTCTCGATCTGCAGCAATGTGGTGGCGAGCTGGTTGTACTCGCCGCCCGGGTTCATGATGCCGATGGCTTCATAGGCCGCGTACGGTCGCGTCAGCGCGTCCTGCAGCGACGCCGCGTAGCTTTCCAGGTTGTTGTAGCTCACGGCAAGTGACGACTGGGCGTCGCTCTGATAGCCAAGGCGTCCCATCCTGAGCGATGTGGCGTACGGCAAGTACATGCTGCCGCTGGGTAGCGATTGCAGGCCATGCGGACGTCCTTCGACAAAGGTGGAACAGACCGCAGGCGAAGCGCCGAACAGCGTCATCAGCAAGAAGGCATGACGGCGAAAGTTGCGGATCAGCGCGAAGTAGTCGGCGTTTGACAAACCCGGCAGCGACCAGTTGTAGTGAATGCCCGAGATGGTTTGCATGCGCCTTCCGTAGCGATGCCCGAGCCCCATGCGGTAGATGCTCTTGGCGCGACCGATGTTGGACGAACCGTAGCGAGCCAGCGGAATGGTTTCATCGGTAGGGAGGCCGCAGGGCATGCTCGATGCCCAGAGCATTTCGTCGCCCGCATCGCGCAGCACCTGATAGGTGAACTGGTGGAGTTCAGTCAAATCGTCCAGCACTGCCTGGACATCGCCGTGCGCGCCAGTAATCAGTTCGACCTGTGACTCACTGAAATCGGTCGTGATCTGCGCGTGCGTGAGCGCCGAACCCAGTGCAGCCGGATGGGGCGTCAGCGCAAGGCCAGCGGTCGGCAACGCACGCAGACTCTCCTTTTCCACTCCGCGCAGAATGCCCTTAAGGCGGTCAGGGGATACTGCGTCGATACGTTGCTGCAAGCTGCTCATTCGATTGTCTGCTGGCCAGTGATTGAAGTGATGCGACGCCGACGTTCCCGACTGCCCACGCCCACGATGTCTTGTCAGCAGATTTCAACGTGCCAACTCACAGTATTTTGTGCCAGTTCCAGCAATGTCAACGACGAGAAACTTGCAGCCTTGAATGCGCACCGGGCGGGGACTTGTGCTTGCGAAAAACCGCAAAGACCATTGCGCCCAATCAAGTTTATGGGCTGCGATCGACTTACATTCGATACTGCAACAAATCCAGTGCCGCATGCAGCAGGAGGACTTCATGGCCAGACCGCTCTTCATTGATTCGATCGACGCCGCTGTTGACAATGTACTTGACACCATTGCGGGCGACATCGTGCTCGGTATCCCGCTGGGGGTGGGCAAACCCAACCCCTTCGTCAATGCACTCTACCGACGCATCAAAAGCAACCCGGCGCGGCGGCTGCGCATCATCACTGCGCTTTCGCTGGAAAAGCCTGTCGGCAAGAGCGAACTGGAAGAGCACTTCCTGAAGCCACTCGCCGATCGCGTGTTCGAGGACTACCCCGACCTTGAGTATGTCAAGGATCTGCGCGCCGGACACCTGCCGGAAAACATTGAGGTGCGCGAGTTCTTCATGAAGACCGGCGACTATCTGGGCAATGTCGTCGCGCAGCAGGGCTACATCTCGACCAACTACACCTTCGTCGCCCGCGACATGGCGGTACAGGGCATGAACGTAATTGCCCAGGCTGTGGCTGCACGTGGCGACGCAGGGGATCTGCGTCTCAGTCTGTCGAGCAATCCCGACGTCACTTTTGAAGTGGTCGAGAAGTATGCCGAACAGGGCATGCCGTTGATCAAGATCGGCGTGGTGAACCGGCAGATGCCGTTCATGCTCGGCGGTGCCGTGGTGAAGCCTGACTTTTTCGATCTGGTCGTGACCGACCCGGCGGCCACGCACGCGGTGTTCGCGCCACCGAACAACAAGGTCTCCGCAGCGGACTACGCGATCGGACTGCACGCCAGCAGCTTCGTCACTGACGGTGGAACCCTGCAAATCGGCATTGGCTCGCTCGGGGACGCGATTGCGCAGGCACTGATCGTGCGTGACCGGCACGGCGCCGAGTACCGCCAGATGCTGGAAAGCCTGTGCCCCGACGGCATCGACGGCCGTGAGACTGGCCGCTTTGACCGGGGCCTCTACGGCTGCTCGGAAATGTTCGTCAACGGGTTCCTGCGGCTGATCGAGGCCGGCATCATCCGTCGCGAAGTGTTCGCCGATACCGTACTGCAGCAACTCAACAACGATGGCAGGATCGCCGATGAGACGGTGACGCCCGCCACGCTGCGCGCATTGCTCGATGCCGGGCGCGTGCGCTCACCGCTGGCCAGGGAGGATCTGGACTTTCTGCTGCGCTTCGGCGTTTTCCGGCCAGGTGTCCGGCTCGATGGCGAAACGCTGATGGCGGGTGACCATCACTGCAGCAACAACCTGTTTGACGATGCAAATTTCGAAGCTGTCTGCGCCCACATGCTTGGCACGCGCCTGAACGGTGGCGTGTACATGACTGGCGGCTTCTTCCTCGGGCCACGCGACTTCTACCAGCATCTGCGCCGCATGCCCGAGCATGAGCTGGCGAAGATCGACATGACCCGCATTGACTTCATCAATCAACTTTACGGGCAGGGCGATCTCAAGCGGGCGCAGCGGCGCAAGGCACGCTTCATGAACACCACCATGATCGTGACACTGCTTGGCGCTGCTGCCAGCGATGGGCTGGAAACCGGCGAGGTGGTCAGTGGCGTCGGTGGACAGTACAACTTCGTGGCCATGGCGCACGCCCTGCCCGACGCCCGGCTGCTGATGATGCTGCGGGCGACGCACGACAACAAGGATGGCCTGCGCTCCAGCATCGTCTGGAACTATGGGCATGTCACCATTCCGCGGCATCTCCGTGACATCGTGATCACCGAGTACGGGGTGGCCGACCTGCGTGGTCAGAGTGATTCTGAGGTCGTCAAGCGGCTGCTGGCGATCGCTGACTCACGCTTTCAGGACGAATTGGTGCGGCAAGCGAAAGCGCACGGCAAGCTGGAAGCCTCTTACTCACTACCGGACCGCTATCGCAACAACCTGCCGCAAACACTGGAGAGCAAATTGCATCCGTGGGCCGAGGCGGGTTTGCTGCCCGACTTTCCGTTCGGTACCGATTTGACCGCTGACGAGTTGCACATCGTGCGCGCCCTGAAGAAATTGAAGCATGCGACCAACCACCCCACCGAACTGGTGGCGATGGCGGTGCGCAGCCTGTGGGAAGGCCGCGAGGCACCGCACGCGTATCTTGAGCGCCTCGGCCTGGCCGAGGCGCACAGCTTCAAGGACTTGTTTGTGCGGCGCCTGTTTGCAGGGAACCTATGAACGAACGCCACCTGCATGCGACGGGTAGCGCATGCGCCATGCCTACCCTGCTGCAGCGTTCGTCTGCGGATCAACCGCCGAGATAAGCCTCTTTCACGCGCGGATCGGCGAGCAGCGTTTTGGCATCGCCCGTCAGCGTGATCTCGCCAGATTCGAGCACGTAGCCACGATGCGCGTTCTCCAGTGCAAGCTGCGCGTTCTGCTCAATCAGCAGGATGGTGGTGCCGCGTCTGGCGATCAGATTGATGATCTCGAAAATCTTCTCGACCATCAGCGGCGCCAACCCCATTGAGGGTTCATCAAGCATCAGCAGCTTCGGCTGCGCCAGCATCGCGCGCCCGATTGCGAGCATTTGCTGTTCGCCGCCCGAGAGCGTGCCCGCGAGCTGCGCAGTACGCTCCTTGAGGCGCGGAATCATGGTGTAGATCTCGTCGACTTCGCGCAGTATCTGTGCCTTGTCGTTTCGCGCAAAGGCTCCCATCAGCAGGTTCTCATGCACCGACAGCCGCGCGAATACGCCACGTCCCTCCGGGCACAATGCAATACCTTTGCCGACCAGTGCGTGAGACGGGATGCCGGTGATGTCTTCACCTTTGTAGGTGACCTTGCCGCCAGCCGGCCGGATGAGGCCTGAAAGTGCGCGCAGGGTGCTTGACTTGCCGGCGCCGTTGGCCCCGATCAGCGTGACCAGTTCGCCCTCGTTGACGTGAAAACTGATGCCCTTGATGGCCTTGATGCCGCCGTAGGCAACCTCAAGTTTTTTGATGTCCAGCATGGCGCTCATTTTTGCTCCCCTTCTGCGTCACCATGCGCGCCACCCAGATAGGCCTTGATGACGGCCGCATTTTTCTGGATTTCAGCCGGCGTTCCGTCTGCGATCTTGCGTCCGTAGTCGAGTACCGCGATGTGCTGGCAAACGTTCATCACCAGCCGCATGTCATGCTCGATCAGCATGACGGTGGTGCCGTCGCGGGCAATGCGCTCGATCAATTGACGCAATGCGACGGTCTCGGTCGCGTTCATTCCGGCGGCAGGCTCATCCAGTGCGATCATTTTCGGATCAGTCGCCAGCGCGCGGGCAATTTCGAGGCGGCGCTGTTCGCCATAGGCAAGCGTGCGGCTCTTGTCGCCAGCGCGCTTGCCAAGACCAATGTAGTCCAGCAGCTCGCGAGCGCGGTCGGCGATTTCGCGTTCCTCGCGACGCGCGGCTGGCGTACGGAAGATGGCACCGAAAGCGCCAGCCTTGGTGCGCACATGGCGACCGACCATCACGTTCTCAAGCACCGACATTTCGCCGAACAGGCGGATGTTCTGGAAGGTGCGCGCAATGCCGACCTGCGCCACTTCGTGCGGTGCCTTGACGTTGAGCGGCTTGTCGTCGAAAGTGAATTTTCCGGCGTCAACCTGATAAAGACCAGTCAGGGTGTTGAAGAAGGTGGTCTTGCCGGCGCCATTGGGGCCGATGAGACCAAAGATGGAGCTGCGCGGAATCGCCATTGACACGTTGTCGAGCGCGGTGACGCCACCGAACTTCTTGGTGACGCCTTCGGCGGTGAAGAGCATGTCTGCCATCATTTCTTCTCCGGTGACGGCCACAGACCGGCAGGTTTGAACAGCATGATCAGGATCATGGCCAGCGAGAACAGGAGATTGCGCAACACCTCAGGTGCGATGAGCACGGTGCCGAAGATGTTGTGCTGTACGCGCTCATCGGCTGCGTAGCGGATGACCTCAGGCATCGCGGCGAGCAACACGGCACCCAGAATGACGCCCGGGATGTGGCCCATGCCGCCGAGCACCACCATCGCGAGGATCATGACTGATTCGAGCAGGCCGAACGACTCGGGGCTCACAAACCCCTGCATCGCAGCGAACAGACCACCGGCGAGACCGCCAGTCAGCGCACCGAATGCGAAGGCAGCCAGTTTGATGTTGCGGGTGTTGATGCCCATTGCCTTGGCCGCGATTTCGTCCTCGCGCAGTGCCTGCCATGCGCGACCCAGTCGCGAGTGTTGCAGGCGGTAGACGCCCACGATCGACAGCAGGGTGAACAGCAGGAACACGAAGTAGTACAGCTGCAGCCCGCTGATCTCAAGACCGAACAGGTTCAGTCCGGTGCGCACCTTGAAGCCGAAGAAGTTGAGGCCATCAATCCCGGTAATACCGCGCGGGCCGTTGGTGATGTTGTAGACCTCGTCCGACCACGGCAGGCTGACCTTGTCCAGGTTGTTCATCAGAATGCGCACGATCTCACCGAAGCCGAGCGTCACGATGGCCAGATAGTCGCCGCGCAGCTTGAGCACTGGTGCGCCGAGCATCAGGCCGGCAAGGGCAGCGAGGAAGGCCCCAAGCGGCAACAACACCCAGAACGGATAGTGCAGGTTGAAGTGTGCGGACGCCAGCAGCGACCACGTATAGGCGCCCACTGCGTAGAAAGCGACGTAACCGAGGTCAAGAAGGCCTGCGACACCGACCACCACATTAAGCCCAAGCGCCAGCATCACGTAGAGCAGCGTCACGTTGAGGATGCGCACCCACGCCTGACCCAGGGCCCCGGCGAGGAAGGGCAGGATCAGCAGCACCACGGCGAGCACGCCGATGGCGACGATCATCTTTTTCTTGTCTTGCAGAATGCCGTTCATGGTTCAGGCCCTCTCTGCAACGCGCTCGCCGATCAGCCCTTGCGGACGGAAGATCAGCACCAGCACCAGCACAACGAAGGCAAAGATGTCCTTGTAGTCGCCGCGCACGAAGATCAGGCCCACGTTTTCGACGAGGCCGAGGATCAATCCACCAACCATCGCGCCCCAGAGGTTGCCGATGCCGCCCATCACTGCGGCCGTGAATGCCTTGAGGCCGAGCATGAAGCCCATGTAGTAGTGAGCCTGGCCGTAGTTCGAGGCCACCATCACACCCGCGATAGCGCCGAGGCCGGAGCCGATGGCAAAGGTGATCGCGATGATCTTGTTGATGTCGATACCCATCAGGCCGGCGACCTTCTGGTTCTCGGCGGTGGCGCGCATGGCGGTGCCGACCTTGGTGTTGTGCACCAGCCAGAGCAGCCCGGCCATCAATGCGATGGAGGACAGGAAGATCACGATCTCGTTGAGCGTGATCGTGATGTGGCCGATGTTCATCGGCGTCTTTGAGATCAACTCAGGGAACGAAAAGTAGTTGCGCCCGAAGACAAGGATTGCGAGTTGCTGCAACAGGATGGAAACACCAATGGCGGTAATCAGCGGGGCCAGCCTAGGCGCGTTGCGCAACGGTCGATAGGCAATCCGCTCGATGGTCACACCGACGATTGCGCAGACCACCATGGCAAACAGGATCGCGACCAGCAGGGCGAGGATGGGCGGCGTCCCCATGCCAAGCAGCCACTTGGCGGTGACCAGCGCAGTCAGGCCGCCGATCATCACGATCTCGCCGTGCGCGAAGTTAATGAGTTGCAGAATGCCGTAGACCATCGTGTAACCCAGTGCGACCAGCGCGTAAACGCTGCCCACAACCAGGCCATTGACGATTTGCTGCAGCAATACGTCGATTGACATGGAGTTCCCCGCTTGAAGGTTGTCTTGGACCGTGCTGGCATCCTCCCCGAACGCCAGCCCGTTAATGCCCGGTATTCTGCCCTGATTCAGGGCGGGAGGTCATGCCGAAAACGCTTGTTTCGTTGCCGGATATGCCGCACAGGCAGGAGTCGTGCCACCGCGAAGTCAGCTAGTCATCAGCGTCACGTTGCCGCCAGCTGCGACGGTATTGATGGTGATGGTCTGTTCGCCGAGAAAGCGGGGCAGATAGAACGGCCCGCCTGCCTTGGGGCCGGTGCCGGAGAGCCCTTCGCCGCCGAACGGCTGCACGCCGACCACCGCCCCGATGATGTTGCGGTTGATGTAGACGTTGCCGACATGCGCCTGCCGCGCCAGTGCATCAGCGCGGCTGTCGATGCGGGTCTGGATACCCAGCGTCAGGCCGTAGCCCAGCCCATTGATCTGCGCGATCACGGCTGCCGGGTCGCCCGACCAGCGCACCACCTGCAACACCGGACCGAAGATTTCCTGCTTCACCGCAGCGACGCTGCTGACCTCGAAGAGATGCGGACCGACGGTGTGGCTGGCGGCGTCAAGACAGGAATCCGCTCCGTCGGCGCGCCCGCCGAGTCGCTCGACATGCGCGCGAATGCCCTCGAACGCCTCGCGATCAATCAGCGGCCCGACGTCGGTGGCCAGCGATGCAGTGTCGCCGACCACCAATTCCTTCATGGCGCCGCGCAGCATGGTCACCACATGATCGGCGATTTCTTCATGCACGCAAAGCAGGCGCAGGGCAGAGCAGCGCTGGCCGGCGGAGCGGAAGGCCGACTGCACTACCGCATCAGCCACATGCTCAGGCAGCGCGGTCGAATCAACCAGCATCGCATTGATACCGCCGGTTTCTGCGATCAGCGGCACGATGGGGCCGTCCTTCGCCGCGAGGCTGCGCTGGATGATCTTGGCAACCTGTGTCGAGCCGGTGAAGACGACGCCGGCGACAAGGGGGTGCGCGACCAGGCTCGCGCCTACCGTTTCGCCGAGCCCGGTCAAGGTTTGCAGAACGTCAACGGGAACGCCAGCGGTGTGCAGCAGCTTGACCGCTTCCAGCGCCACCACCGGCGTCTGCTCGGCAGGCTTGGCGACCACCGTGTTGCCTGTCACCAGCGCCGCTGCGACCTGGCCCATGAAGATTGCCAGCGGAAAATTCCACGGGCTGATGCAGACCCAGGCGCCACGGCCGCGCGGGTAAAGCATGTTGCTCTCACCCGTCGGGCCGGGTAGCGCCACAGGGGCGCAGACGCGCTCAGCCTCGTCGGCGTAGTAGCGCAGGAAGTCGATCGCCTCGCGCACCTCGGCCACGGCGTCGCCCCAGGTCTTGAACGCCTCCTTCACCAGCAGCGCGCAGAAGCGCGGCAGCTCGGCTTGCAGGGCGTCGGCCGTGTGACGCAGCATCGCGGCGCGCTCGCTCACGGGGCGGTTGCGCCAGTCGTGAAAGGCCGCGTGGGCGCGCTGCACGGCGGCGCTAGCTTGCTCGGACGTGGCATCAGCGGGCGGGTTGATCTGCGTCGTCGCCAGCGCCGCTAGCAGTGGCGCGCGCATCGTCTCCACCGTCAGATCGACGCCATTGCTGTTGCGTCGCGGCGCCAGAATGTCGCGCGGCAGCGGGAATGGCTGTGCTTCAGTGACATGCAGTGGCGACGCCAGCAGCTCCTCAGCAGGTACCGCATCGTCGGCAAGCTGATGCACGAATGACGAGTTGGCGCCGTTCTCCAGCAGGCGGCGCACCAGATAGGCAAGCAGGTCTTCGTGCGAGCCGACCGGCGCGTACACACGCAGCGTCTGCGTGGGGGCGATGGCGCGCGAAGCGAACAACTCACGGTAGACGCCGCTGCCCATGCCGTGCAGCCTCTGCAGCTCGAACGGGGCATGGAAGCGCTTCGCCATTTGCACAATGGCAGCGATGGTGCCAGCGTTGTGGGTAGCGAATTGCGGAAAGAACGCGTCCTTTTGCTTGAGCAGCGACGCAGCGCAGGCGAGGTAGCTGGAATCAGAGTGATGCTTGTGGGTGAACACCGGGTACGCCGGCAGGCCCATTTCCTGTGCGCGCTTGATCTCGCTGTCCCAGTAGGCACCCTTGACCAGGCGGCACATCAGTCGCACACCGTACTGACGCGCCAGGCCGCCAACGTGCTCGATCAGTTCCAGCGATCTGGTCTGGTAAGCCTGCAGGGCGAGGCCAAAACCGGTCCACGCCGGGTAGCCAGCCTGCACACGCTGTAGCAGCGCTTCAAATACGTCCAGTGAAAGTTCGAGGCGGTCTACCTCTTCGGCATCAATGGTCAGGTTGATGCGTGCGTTGGCGGCCATCTCGCAGAGCTGCCACACGCGTGGCACTAGCTCGGCGAGTACGCGATCGCGTTGCGCGTCCTCATAGCACGGATGCAGCGCCGAGAGTTTGATCGAGATACCGTCGGTGTCGGCAGGACCCACGTCCGCATTCGCCGCGTGCACCTGCGCCAGCATACGGATCGCGTGCTGGTAGCTCGCGAAGTAGCGATCGGCATCGGCCATCGTGCGCGCGCCCTCGCCGAGCATGTCGAAGCTGAAGCGCAGATGCGGCTCGTCGCGCCGCTGCGAGCGGGCTTCACTGAGGGCGTCCTCGATGGTTTGTCCGAGCACGAATTGCCGTGCCAGCAGCTGTACGGCGCGCAGTGTGGCGGCTACCACCGTTTTCGCGCCGAGTCTGGCGAACAGGCCGGGCGGCTGGTTGGTGTCGGGCAGTGTCTTTTTCGATAGCGCGATGACGGAGCTGGAGAGCCGGCCCAACGCGCTGGAGTGCGCGCCGTCGCTGTTGCCGTCGAAGCTGGCGCGGCCGAGCTGGTCCGCCGTCAGCGCGATGGCGGTGGCGGAATCAGGCACCCGCAGCAGCGCCTCGGCGAGCCGCATCAGCGCGAGGCCCTCGGGTTTGGAGATCGGATATTCCTTGAGCAGGCTTTCCATCGCCCAGAACGGCGGCGGATTCTCGCGAACCGCCGCCACCCACGGTCGCGCGGTTTCGATCACCTGTGGCCAGTCGAGCACGGCGGCAGCAGCATCGACGTTGCGGCGCACGATGGCAGGTTCGTCGCGGTAGGGAAAGGGCAGGCGCATGGTCGGTCTCCGCGGTAACGGTGGTCTGGCTGAACAGATCGCTATCGTAGAAACAATGAACCTGCGTTATTCACCAAAATTTCTTCCTTTGTAGTGAATAATGCAGCAGCAGGCCAAAATTTATTCAGCTATGTCGGACATTGATGCGATTGACCGGAAGATCCTCACCGCCCTGCAAAGCGACGGCCGGATCAGCAACCTGAAGCTTGCCGAAGCGGTGTCGCTGTCTCCGACGGCAGTGCTGGCGCGCACCCAGCGGCTGATCCGCGACGGCTACATCCTCGGGTTCGAGGCGCGACTGAATCCGGCGAAGCTGGATTCGGGCATGACGGTGTTTGTGGAGGTGCTGCTCGACCGCACCACGCCGAACATCTTCGATGCCTTCAAGGCGGCTGTGCTGACGCACCCGGAAATTGCCGAATGCCACATGGTGGCCGGCGGCTTTGACTACCTGATCAAGCTGCGCGTGCGCGACATGGAGGCGTACCGCGAGTTCGCCAGCCGGCGGTTGTGGCAATTCCCCGGCGTGCGCGAGACGCGGACTTACGCCGTGATTGAGGAAGTGAAGGACGGTGGGCCGTTGCCGGTGTGAACGCCGGCAGGCCGAGGACGGATGTCTTTCAAGTCAGCTTTTTGCTGAAA
>ENA-UOYA01000478-UOYA01000478.1-activated-sludge-metagenome-genome-assembly--contig:-NODE-478-length-52099-cov-9.718162_pt1 | contig 52099 bp, 67 predicted proteins | sample MGYA00238163_ERZ764804 | MGnify/ENA primary metagenome ERZ764804 (study PRJEB28919, sample SAMN05720223) | activated sludge metagenome | isolation source: Anaerobic digester | place: Hong Kong...
CAATTCTTCTTTTAGCTTCTTGATGAACACTTCTTAAAAGAAGAATGCATAATAAAGAAACTAAAATAAAGAATACTAATCTTGATGAAAAATTAAATTCAATTTCAGGAAAAATTAAAAGAGTAAAAAGAAAAATTAATATTGCTGCAATTAAAATATCTGTTGCCAATACTTGAGGAAAAAGATTCTTTTCTGTAATAGCGTAAGCAAGGATAATTATAAATGCGGGAAGAGCAAGATAAAAAATAGGATAAATTTCAATACCATAAGCCAATGATAATTCTATAGATGCTAAAGAAAAAACGAAAAAGCCAATAAGAATGTATTTTGCTTGAATGCGGATAAAATTATTTTCCTTATTTTCTTTTTGGAATTCCCATAAATTTTTGAGGGTTAGAAAAACAAAAAGTATTGAATAAATTAAATAAAAATGGTGACCAATTTGAGCTCTTGTATGACATCCGAAAGAATAATAATATACGCCGTTTATAAAATAATCTGTAAAAATTAATATCGTAAAAAAGATTGCTATTAAATACGCTATTGTTAAAGTTATTTTTTTGTTTTTTGCAGTAAAAATTACACTAAAATGGTACATTAAAGCGATAAAAAAGAAAGTTGCAATGTATAAAATTTTGTCCCAAAAAACTAACTTATTTTCACTATTACAACTTTTAAACATCATAAAAGTTGAAAATGCCCATATTCCTACTGATAAAGATAATAGAAAAAATATTCTGTTTAAATTTGATTTTTTCTCTTTTAATAAAACAAAAATACCAATAAGAAAAATTAAAATACTGCTAGGCAAGAGAACAATAATAGAAAAAGGTATATACATTTTATTAAATTTATTTTCTTAAAGTATAATGCATTACTTTACCCAAAGGAGTTCTAGGCAATTCTTTAAGAAACTCAATTTTATGAGGAATTTTATGAGGAGCTAATTTATCTTTACAAAAATCAATGATTTCTTTTTCAGATGCTTCCATTCCTTCTTTTAAAACTACACAGGCTTTAATTGCTTGACCATAATAATCATCTTTTACTCCAACAACTCCAACTTCTTGTATTTTAGGATTAGATTCTAAAACCTGTTCAATTTCTCTTGGCCAAACTTTTTCTCCTCTTACATTTATCATATCATCTAATCTGCTTTGAAAATAGAAATAGCCGTCTTCATCTTTTTTAACAATATCTCCTGTATGCAACCAACCTTCTTTATCAAGCTTTTCTTTTGTTTTTTCTTCTTTTTTCCAATATCCTTTAAATATTTGGGGGCCTTTTATTAAAAGTTCGCCTGATTCATTATTTTCTAATTCTTTTCCAGTTTCTAAATCTATTATTTTTGCATCTATATCCGGAAATGGAATTCCTAAACTTTCCACTTTTTGAAGAATTGGAGAATTACAAAAACAAGCAGCAGCTGTTTCTGTTAATCCGTATCCTTCAATAATTGGCGTATTAAAGATTTTTTTTATGTTTTCGTATAATTCCTTTGGAAAAGAGGCAGTGCCGCTACCGCAACATTTAACTGAAGAAATATTAAATTTATTAGGATTTTGAGAATATCTTTTAAAAATACCAGAGAAAATGGCAGGATTCCCCCATAATAGAGTAATTTTGTATTTTTCTATTGCCTCTAAAACTTCTTCTGTTCTAAATTTTGGAAAAGTTATTATTTTTAAAGCATTAAAAAATCCCCAGGTAAAGGTAATAGTTATAGCATAAACATGAAAAGGAGGAACAATACTGCTTAATACATCCTTTCCTTCTTCTGTTACTGCTTTTAAAAAACTATTAAACTGCATAGCATTACATCCAATATTAAAATGTGTAAGCATAACCCCTTTTGGTTCTCCAGTTGTTCCTCCGGTATAAAGAATTACTGCAATATCTTCTTTTGGATTAATTTTAATTTCATTGTATTGAGGTTTGCTGTTTTTAATAAAACCATTAAAAGAAACAGCATTAGGACAATTAATAGTTTGTATTTTTCCAAATAATCTACCTAATACTCTTTTAGATAAAGAAAAATAATCTGAGATATTAGTTGTTATGATTTTTTCTATTTGAGGAGTTGTTTTTGATGCTTTTTCTACTTTATCATAAAAACCATCTAATGTTATAACTATTCTTGGCTCTAAGTCTTTAAAAAAGTATTCTAATTCTTTATCAGTATACATTGGGTTTAATAGAACAGGAACAGCACCTGCTTTCATTGTTCCATATAGAGCAATTACTGTTTGAGGGCAATTAGGGAGTAAAATAAGAACTCTGTCTCCTTTTTGAATTCCTAAGTTTTGCAAAGCATTAGCAAATCTATCTGTTAATTCTTTAAGTTTTTTGTATTTAATCTCATTTCCATAGAAAACTAAAGCTGTATTATTGGGATATTTTTGAGCTGAATCGTCTAAAAACTGATATAGTGGTATTTCAGGATAATCTAAATGATGTGGTATATCTTTTGGATAATATTTAAACCAAGGACGATCGTCTGGCACATAATAATCTGCTTTTGCCATAGATTTTATTTAGTTAGTTTATAATTTATTTTAATTTAATACTATTATTAAATTATATAATAATAGTATATTATAATCAACGAATTAGAAATAAGCAGAGATTTATGGTAGAATAATAAAACATAAATATATGAAGATAGGTTTTTTTACTGATGCTTATTTCCCAACAGGATTTGGGGTAAGCAGCTCAATTGAAAGTTTTTATCAAAACCTAGAAAAACTTAATCACGAAGTTTTTATTTTTGCTCCGCTTTTTAAAAATTACAAAGACGAAAATAAAAATGTTATAAGATTTGACTCTTTAAAGGTGTTTGAAAAACCAGAAACTCGGCTTGCCGCGCCATTTTTGCCTATTGAATCTTTTGAAAAAACATTTAATTCAAGTTTTGACATTATTCATTCCCATTCCCCTTTTTCAATGGGGTTTTTAGGGAAATATATTTCTAATAGAAAAAAAATTCCTTTTGTTTATACTCACCATACAGAATATCCAGAATACGCTAAAATTTACTTAAAAGAAAAAATTCTTATTCCTTATATCGCTAGAGCTTTAAGCGTTTGGTTTTCAAATATATCTGATGCTGTCATTGCTCCTTCTTTTAAAATTCAAAAATCTCTTTTAGAAAATGGCGTTAAAAAGCCAATTTATCTTTTGCCCACAGGAGTAAATATAAATGTTTTTAAAAAATCAGAAGAAAAAACAAAATTAAAAAAAGAATTAAAAATTCCATTAGACAAAAAAGTTTTGCTTTTTGTCGGCAGAATTTCAAAAGAAAAAAATATAGATTTTTTAATAAAAGTTTTTCAAGAAATTCAAAATTCGCCATTTAAGGAAAAAATTATCTTTTTAATAATTGGAGATGGCTCTTATTTTAAAAATTTAAAGGAGTTAATAAAAAAATCAAAAATAGAAAAATCTACCATAATAACTGGATTTATTCCGCATAAAGAAATAGATAAATATTATAAAGTATCTGATATTTTTGTGTTTCCGTCTTTAACAGAAACACAGGGAATTGTAATATTGGAAGCAATAGCCTCTGGATTGCCAGTTGTCGCTTTAAAAGACGATGCTTTTAAAGATATTGTTATAAATAATAAAAATGGATTTTTAATAGATTATAAAAAAGAGAACGCGGAAAAAGATTTTACTCAAAAAATTATAAAACTCTTAAATAATAATAATTTGTTTGAAGAATTATCAAAAAACGCGATTAAAACCGCTCATAAATATTCCGATAAAAATCAAACAGAAAAACTTGTTGAGATATATAAAGAACTTATATTAAAAAATAAAGTTAATCTTAGTTAATTTTTATTTTTTAAATTTTTGTAGTGATTAAATTTATATTCTACTATATTGCTTCTTATTGGCCCTAAAAATATTAAATGAAATTCGCAAAAAATATATTTTAAATAGGTTTTTACCCAACCATCTTGCCTGAATCTTCTATCAGAGGTAATTAACTTTACAGATCTAATAAAACCAGTTTTTGCTTTTTGTTTTTTTGCGCGGCGGGCTAAATCATGATCTTCGGCTATTTTAATTGTTTCATCAAAACCATTTAATTTTTTAAATAATTCTCTTTTTATTAAAATACCGATAGCGGCATGAGGAGTAATCTTTTTTAATAAAAAAACAGGTAAATTATAGAAAAAAATATAACCTAATTTTAAAAAAATATTTTTATTTGAAGGAAGTAAATAAAAACTCGCAAGATCTAAATTTCTTTTTTTAAATTCATTCAAAGATTTTTTTAAAAAATTTTGAGGTAAAATCGTATCTGAATCTAAAAATAAAAATAAATCGCCTTTTGCTATTTTTGCTCCATTGTTTCTTGCTTTAGCAGGCAATCCTCCTTTTGTTATCCTGCAATTATATTTTTTAGCAATATCTAATGTTTTATCAGTTGAACCATTATCAGAAATAATTACTTCATAATCAGAAAAATTCTGATTTTTTATTGAGCTTAATAAATCAGGTAAAAAATTTTCTTCGTTTAGTGTTGGTATAATTATGCTTAACATATAATTTTAAATACTCTTTTATTCTACTTTAATAATTTAAAAATTTCAATTTTTCTTTTCTGTTTTCCATAATTATAAAAAGAATTAAAACGAAATAAAAAATAATTAAATAAATATAGGAAACATTTTCTATTTTAAAAGAAGTAAACGGAATTTTAGAAAAAAGATCAATAATTTTTACAATATATTCTAAAAACAACCAAACAGGAAAAGAGAATAAATACCCTAAAATCCAAGAAATCATTCCTAAAAAACCAAAAATAAAAATTAAAATAGTTAATGGCGACAAAATAGGCACAATCAAAATATTTACAATCGGAGAAAGTAAAGAAATTCTTCCAAAATTATAAATTAAAATTGGCAGAGTAAAAATTTGCGAAGATAAAGTTGCTGATAATGTTGTTTTAATAGGAAAAAACTTAAAATCAGGAATTTTTTTGAAAAGATTTAAAAATATCGGCTGAAAATAAATTAACCCTAAAATTGCTAAAAAAGAAAGTTGAAATCCTATATCTAGTTTTAAAAGAAAAGGATTTAAAAAAAGCATAAAAGTGGCGGCAAAAACCACAGATCGCAAAGGAGAAGAAATTCTGCCTAAATTTTGAGCAGTAATTAATAAAATTCCCATAATTGCTGCTCTTATTCCTGATACTGGCATTCCAATCATTAAAATATATAAAATAATTATGATAATCGAAAGATAATAAGAAGTATTCCTCCAAAAACCAATTAATAATAAAAAATTAAAGACTAAAAATATAATAACCGTGATATTCATTCCAGAAACAGCAGTAATATGACGAACCCCAACATTGTTTAATTTTTCTTTCCACTCATTAGAAATATTTTCTTCATCTCCAAAAATTAATGCTTCTAAAATTCCTTGATGTGGCGGAGAAAAAAATTGCTGAGAAATATTTTTAAATTTTTTCTTAAAAGAAAAAAGAGTTTGTTTAATCTTATTTCCGCAATTTTTTTCTAATAATTTAATTTCAGGAAATCTCATTATTGAATAAATCCCGTCTTTCTTTAAATAATCTTTATAATTAAATCCTTCTATATTTTCATCTGGCGCTTCTATTTTTCCAATAATTTTTACTTTGTTTCCATAATGATATTCTGGATAGCGATTTGTTATAATTAATATTTTCCCATTTATGTTTTCCGGTTTAAATTCAAATTTTTGAGCTTTATTAGAAAAAACAACATCATTTACAATAATGCCAGTAAAATTTACTTCTTTAAAATTATTCAATTCCAATAATTTATTATTTTCTGATTTTGATGAAACCATTTGATAACGAGAAATTCCTAAAATTAAAAAAATTATCAAAAAACCTATCAGAAAAAAGTTTTTTTTGGGAAAGAAATAAAAAAGAGAAAAAATCAAAAAAGCAGAAAAAAATAATAAGAACCACAAAAGATTTAAAGGAATTTTTATAAAAGAAGCAATGAAAATGCCAAAAATGAAAGAAAGGCAAAAATATAAAAATATTTTTGATTTTGTCATTTAAATTTTTAAAAATCACCTCACTTCACAAAAATCAAAATAAGAAGAAATACTTTTTTTAATTTCAATTAAAAATTCTTTATCATAAGGTTTTACCTTTTCAAAATTAGAATCAAGATTTTTTGCTGATTGAAAATTTTGGAGAAAATAATTTTTTGCCGGAGAAATATCCTTAGCAATTTGAATTATATCTTCTTTTGTATGAATATTAGGGACTACTGTTGTTCTAAATTCGTATAGAACATCAGAGTTTTTAATTATTTTTACGCTTTCTTTTATTTTTTCTAAATTAATTTTTACATTTACAGCTTTGTTATAACTTTTTTCATTTAAAGGCGCTTTAATATCCATTGCTATATAATCTAAAAGATTTTCTTTTATTAGTTTTTTTATCATGTCCGGATTTGATCCATTTGTGTCAAGTTTTACTAAAAATCCCATTTTTTTAATTTTTTGAATGAATTCTGGCAAATCAATATGGATTGTTGGCTCTCCGCCACAAATACAAACTCCCTCTAATAATCCTTTTCTATGTTCTAAAAAATTAAAAAAATCTTTTTCTTTAACTCTTTCTATTTTTTTTAGTTTTTCAGGTAAAACAAGTTCTGAATTATAACAAAAAGGACAATGAAAATTACAGCCTCCTAAAAAAACCGTACAAGCAATTTTTGAAGGATAATCAATTAAAGTTGTTTTTTGAATGCCACCAATTAGCATTATAATTATTTAATTTTGCTTACCTTGTATTCTTTTCTTTCTTTAAACTCTTGTTGTTTCCCTTCGTTCCACTGAGATATTGGACGAAGATAACCAACAACCCTTGAATAAACTTCGCAAGACTGAGAAATTGTGCATTTGGGACATTGGAAATGTTCACCGCTTAAATAACCATGGACAGGACAAATAGAAAAAGTAGGGGTTAAAGTAATATATGGCAATTTAAAGTTTTCAAAAGATTTTCTTACTAATTTTTTAGCAGTTTCAACATCGTTAATTTGCTCTCCCAAAAATAAATGAAGAACTGTTCCGCCATTATATAAAGTTTGAAGATCATCCTGAAGTTTTAATGCTTCAAAAGGATCATCTGTATAATTTACAGGTAAATGAGTAGAATTTGTATAATAGGGAACTTTTTTTGTTCCAGACGTGATAATATCCGGATATTTTTCTCTGTCGCTTAAGGCAAATCTATAAGCAGTGCTTTCTGCCGGAACAGCTTCCAAATTAAAAATATTATCTGTTTCTTTTTGATACCCAACCAGCCTTTCCCTCATAAAAGTTAATACTTCAATAGCAAATTTTCTCCCCTTATTAGAAGCAATATCTTCTCCTATAAAATTCAAAATTGCTTCATTCATACCATTGGGCCCAATAGTTGAAAAGTGATTAGCATAATACGCTCCTCTTATTTTTTTAACTCCTGAAAGATAAAATTTTGAATAAGGATAAAGTCCTTTTTGAATATAATTTTCTATTGTTTTTCTTTTAATCTCTAAACTTTCTTTTGCTAGATCCATTAAATATCCTAATCTGTCAAAAAATTCTTTTTTTGTTTTTGATAAATATCCAATTCTTGGCATATTAATACTTACAACGCCAATGCTTCCAGTATTTGCTCCTGCGCCAAACAACCCCCCTCCCCCTTTATTATAAAGCTCTCTTTTATCAAGCAATAACCTACAACACATTGCCGTAACATCTTCTGGTCTCATATTTGAATTTATATAATTGGCAAAATAATTTATTCCATATTTTGCTGACGCTTCCCATAAACCATTAAAAGCAGGTTCATCCCAGGGAAAATCTTTTGTAATATTTATTGTTGGAATTGGAAAAGAAAAAGTTCTTCCATTTTTATCTCCTTCAAGCACAACTTCATAAAAAGCTTTAACTAATATTTTCATTTCTTCTTCAAATTCTCCATAAGTTTCTTTCTGAGGCACACCACGAATAATTACCGGCATTTTAGCAAAAACAGGCGATGGCTTTAAATCTAAAGTAATATTTGAAAACGGACACTGAAAACCAACTCTTGTAGGAACGGCCATATTAAATAAAAATTCCTGAAGAGATTGTTTAACTTGCTGGTAATTTAAATTATCATAACGAATGAAAGGAGCCAAAAGAGTATCAAAATTAGAATAGGCAACTGCGCCAGCAACTTCTCCTGAAATTGTAAAAACAAAATTAACAATTTGTCCTAAAGCAGAACGAAAATGTTTTGGAGGTTTTGATTCCATTTTTCCTGAAACTCCGCCAAATCCATGAAGCAATAAATCATACAAATCCCAACCAGCGCAATATACTCCCAAAGTATCTAAATTATGAAGATGAATATCGCAATTTTCGTTTGCCTCTCTTATTTCTTTTGGATAAATTTTATTAAGCCAATATTTTTTAATAATATAGGAAACACCAAAACGATTAAGTCCTTGTAAGGAAAAAGCCATATTAGCATTTTCCTGAACCTCCCAATCTAGTCTTTCCAAGTATTGATCAATTCTATCCACTGCTTCTTCTGAAAAAACCGTTGCTTCTCTTATTCTTCTTCTTTGCTCTCTATATAAAATATAAGCTTTAGCAACATCAACTAAATTTTCAAGAATTAAAACTTCTTCAACAATATCTTGAATTTGCTCAACAGTGGGAATTTCATCTTTTTTAAAACGCCTATTTAAAATACTTACAACTTCATCAGAAAGTTTTTTTGATTGTTTTCCATCAGTTTTTTTTACTGCAGTAATTGCTTTATAAATTGCATTAGTAATTTTTGATTGATCAAAATCTTCGATTCGACCATCTCTTTTTTTAACTTTGGTAATTTTATTCTCCATAGTTTTTAAAATTAATTTATAAATTATTACATTTTAACGCAATAAAAAAAGCCGTCAAATGGCAACAGTAAAAAAATTTTTAAAAAAATAAAATTTTAAAAACCAGTAGCAATAACTGTTACTTTTATTTCTCCTTTTTTTAATTTTTCATCTTTTATTGCTCCAAAAATTATTTTTGCAGAAGGAGAAGCCTCTGAAGTAATAATTTTTGCTGCCTCGTCTATTTCTGCTAAAGAAATATCTTTCCCTCCAGAAATATTAAATAAAATTCCTTTAGCACCTTTACACGACAAATTAAGCAAAGGAGAGTTTAATGCTTTTCTTGCCGCTTCCTTTGCTCTTCCTTCTCCTTTAGCAATTCCTATTCCAAAAAGAGCAGACCCGGAATCTTTCATAATTGTTTTAACATCAGCAAAACTAATATTTATAATTCCAGGCAAAACAATCAAGTCAGAAATACTTTGGACTGCTTGATATAAAATTTCGTCACAAAAATAAAAAGCGTTCAAAACAGAAGTATTTGGCTCCAATACTTCTAATAATTTATCATTTGAAATAGTAATTAAAGTATCAACTTTTTCTTTTAATTTTTTACTGCTTTCTTCTGCTATTATTATCCTTTGATTTCCTTCAAAAGAAAATGGCGTAGTAACCACTGCTAAAGTTAAAGCTCCTGAATTTTTAGCAATTTCTGCAATCACAGTCGAAGCACCGCTTCCAGTACCACCTCCCAAACCGCAAGTAATAAAAACCATATCTGTTCCCTCAATCGCTTGTTTTATTTCTTCTTTTTGTTCTTCGGCTGCTTTTTTCCCTATCTCAGGATCCATTCCTGTTCCCAATCCTTCGGTCAATTTCTTTCCAATTCTTATTTTTTTGTGAGCATTTGTCTTTTGTAAATCTTGAGCGTCAGAATTTATAGCAATTAACTCTACGCCTTTTATTTTTTTCTTCATCATTCGAGAAATAGTATTTGAACCAGACCCACCAACTCCTATTACTTTTATTTTTGTTTCCATTTTATTTTAAGGAATAAAAACTTTAAATAATTTTTTAATTTTTTTAAATAAGTTTAGAGTTTCTGCATTTTTTTCTAATTCCGATCCCAATAAAATCAAACCGCATAATACCGATAAAGATAAATCATTTGGCAAAGAGGAAAAATTTTTATGCATTCCTATTCTTACTGGCAAATTTAATTGTTTTTTTGCAATTTCTTTAATTCCTTTTAAATTTGCCCCGCCACCGGTTAAAACAACGCCTCCAGGTAATTTTTCAAGAGAATTTTTCTTTAATTCTTTATTGATAAAATCAAAAATTTCTGACACTCTTGCTTCAATTATATCAACTAATTCTTTTTGAGAAAATATTAAAGGCTCTTCTCCCTCAATTTTTATTTTTTTATTATTGTTATTTTTTTCTTTTATACAAGAGCCAAATTCTATTTTTAATTTTTCTGCGGTATCAATATCTATTTTTAAACAACACGCAATATCATTTGTAATATGTCCGCTTCCCACTGGAAACACACCAATATCTTCTAAATCACCTTCTTTAAAAACCGAAAATCCTGTTGTCCCTGCTCCAATATCTAAAACCAATACTCCTAACTCTTTTTCTTGTTCTGTTAAAACTGCTTCTGCACTAGCTAATGGGGAAGGAATTAAATCATTAATTTGAAGACTAGAATCTAAAATTGTTTTTGTCAAAATTTTAAAATGCGGAGAAAAAGAGTGAATTATCATTACTTCTGTTTCCAGTCTTGTTCCTTCCATTCCCACTACTTCTTTTATTCCTTTTTCTCCATCAACAATAAATTCTTTTGGGAAAATGTCTAAGATTTCTTTGTTTGCTGAAGGAAAAAAATTTTTAGCAGCTTGGATCGCTCTTTCAACATCTTCTTCAGAAATTTTTCTATCAGCGCGAGAAACAGATATTAAACTTTTTGAAAGAGAACAGGATATATGAGAACCATTTATATTAGCATAGACACTTTCTATTCTTTTACTAGTTTCTTCTTCAATTTTTTTAATTAAAGAAAAAATAATTTCCGTAACTCTTGTCGCGTCTATTATTATTCCATTTCTTACTCCAAATGATTTTTCTTTCGCATACCCTATTACTTCAAAATCTAATTTTTCTTTCTCTGAATTTAAAAACCCAGATAAAGCTTTTATTTCATTTGTTCCAATATCTAATACTGTAATAATATTTTTTTTAGACATTTAATTTTTAATTTTTTTTAAAATAATATTGCTGTTTTTCTTCCATTATTTTTGCTTTTTCCCTTGATTTTTCATGTTCATAATCTAATAAATGAAGCACTCCGTGAATAAAAATATTTTTCATTTCATTTTTAAAACTTTCTTTATTCGTTTTAGCATTCTCTTTTACTATTTCTGGACAAATAATTATTTCTCCTAAATAATCTCCTTCCTCAATTTTAAAAGATAAGATGTCAGTTGGTTTATTTTTATTCCTAAATTTTTTATTTAATTTTTTAATATCATCTTTCGATAAAAACGCAACAGAAAAAGTTTTATTTTTTTTATTTTCTTCTAGTAATATTTTCTGGGCAATATTTCTAAAAAATTTTTTATCTATTTTAAAATCAGTTAAATTATTTATTTCTATCATCTTTTATTTTACAATATTTTTTATTAAAACAAAATAGTATTTATTTTAATATTTTTACCATATAAGTATCTTTTAATTTAAAACCTAATTTTCTAAAATAATCTCTTACTCCTACTCCGGCAATTACTGAAAGTTTATTTAAATTAAATTCGTTTTTTGTTATCTCTTCTGCTTTTTTAATTAATTTTTTTCCTAACCCTTTGTGTTGAGGCGCTATCTTTTTTTTGCCAATTGGAGTTATTTCTCCATAAGTATGAATTTCTCTGATTATTGCCGAATTTTTTAAAACTTTTAAAATTGGATCTGAGGGGATTCTTAATCTTAATAAACTGTAAAGTTTTGTTCTATCTTTGTTCTCATAACTTAAAAACATTTCTTTTCCTCCAGATGCTTCATAATGATCACAAAAAAAATAAATTTTTTCTTTTGGGTTATAATTCTCCCTTACCTCTCTACATCTAATACATTTACATTTAAAACCTTCTTTTTTCATTTTTTCAGATAAAATTTGACGAAGATTAGTTATTTTAACTCCTCCTTCCATTATTTTTTCTGAAGAAATATCTCTAATAATTCTCTGAATTCTTATATAATAAGGCACCTCTTTTTTAATATCTAATAATAAATTAATTAATTCTTTTTCTGAATAAGGCTTATATTCTCCATTTTTAAATATTTTATAAAGAGGAGCTTCTTTTAAAACTGCACAAGGATAAATTTTTAAATAATCTGGTTTAAAATCTGGATTTTCAAAAATTTCTTTAAACATTTCTTCATCTTTTTTTAAATCAGAACCTAATAAATTTGGCATCATCTGATATAAAACTTTAAAACCAGAATCTTTTAAAAGTTTAGTTGCCTTTATAGTATCTTTAATGCTGTGGCCTCTTCTATTTATTTTAAGAACATCATCATAAATCGATTGGACACCTAATTCAACCATTGTTACTCCTAACTCTCTTAACCATTTAATTTCTTTTTCATTAATATAATCAGGCCGAGTTTCAATAGAAAGCCCAATAATTCTGTGTTTTGCTTTTTCATTTTTCTTTTGTTCTTTTTTAAAATTTTTGATACTAATTTTTTGTTTTTTATTATTTTTTGTTTTTGGCTTTTTAAGATTCATTTCATTGCATGCTCTAAAACATTCCTCAATAAAAAAAAGTTGATAATCTTTATCATAATAACTCCAAGTCCCTCCAATTACCCTTAACTCAATTTTATCAGTTTGATGCCCTTCATCTTTAAGCATTTTAATTCTTTTTTGGGTTTGAAGATAAGGATTAAAATTTGATTCTTTTGCTCTTTCTACTGCAGGTTCCCCAGAAATATAGCTTTTAGGAATTCCTTTTTCAATCGGGCAATACAAGCATTTACCCGGACAAGGATAGGGTTTAGTTAATACTGAAACATTAACAATTCCTGATAGTGAACGGACAGGTCTTGTTTTAAGCAATTTTTCCAAATACTTTGATGGTTTTTCTTTTATTTCCTTTAAATAAGAATAATACCATTTTAATAACTCAATATTTTTAGGACAAGAAATTTTATATTTTTTAGCAATTCTTCTTTTTAAAAAAACCAAATCATTGGAATTTTTAATATTGCTTTTTATTAAATCTTTAATTATTTCATTTTTTATATTAGTATTCATATAAATGACTATAAATTATGGATAAAAAATACGCAAGATATTTATTAAAAAAGACTCATAAAGATTATAACAAAATATCTGAAAATTACGACAAAACAAGATTTCTTCTTTCAGATGATATTAAAAAATTATCTCAGTTCGTAAATGAAAACGATAAGGTATTAGATTTAGGTTGCGCAAATGGAAAGTTTTTCGAGGCATTTAAAGACAAAAAAATTGATTATTTTGGAATTGATATATCAGAAAATTTAATTAAAATTGCCAAGCAAAATTACCCTGAGGCAAATTTTCAAGTAGCTGATGCTTTAAATTTACCATTTCCTGATAACTTTTTTGATAAAATCTATAGCATTTCTGTTCTGCATAATATTCCGTCTAAAGAATTGAGATTAAAGTATTTAAAAGAAGCAAAAAGAGTTTTAAAAAATGATGGATTTTTAATTTTAAGAGTCTGGGATTTATGGAAAAGGAAAGATTCTTTAATTTTAATTTTAAAATATACTTTTTTAAAAATAATAGGTAAATCAAAATTAGATTTTTTTGATATTTTCCTGCCTTGGAAAGATTCTAATGGAAAAATTTTAGCAAATAGATATTTTCATTGTTTTAGAAAAAAAGAATTAGAAGATTTATTAAAAAAATCAGGGTTTAAAATTATAAAAGTCTGGAAAAAAGGAAAAAAATATAAAGCAAATATCTATTCTATTGCTCAAAAATAATCAATTTATTTTTTTATTAAAATTTAGTATAATTTAAATATTAAACTATAAATTAAATAAATTTAAATATATGAATTTTGTTATTTTAGGGCATTTAATGAAAAAAGAAGATTTAAAAACTTTTTTCCCTTTAGGAAAATATTTACCTTTAAATATGATAGAAAAAATTGTTTCTTTTTTACCGGCAAAAAAAAGCTTTGGAGTCGCTTCTCATTTTAAGGTTTTTAATAAAGCAGAGGGATGGTTTGTAGGCATAGCGCTAACCCCCACTCAAATGATGACTTTACCAAAAGAAAAAGTAAGAGAAAAAATTTTAGAAGCAATTTTATTTTCTCAAGAAAAATTAAAAGCAGAACTAGTTATGTTAGGCGCTCTAACTGCGCCATTAACTTCTGCTGGAAAATGGTTAGTTGAAAATCCAAAAGTTAAATTAAATATTACTACTGGAAACACTTATACTGCTGCAATTTCAATAGAAGCAGTAGAAAAAGTTTTAGAATTAACTAGTTTAGATTTATCTAAAATTAAACTAGCAATTATAGGAGCAGCCGGGACAATTGGTGAGGCAATTACAAAATATTTTAATCAAAAAAATGCGAACTTGATTTTAATAGAAAGAAATGATGAAAAATTTGAAAGGCTAAAGCCATCTCTTATTGGAAATAATTATAAATTAACTTCTAATTTAGCTGAAATAATAAACGCAGATATAATTATTACTGCCACTTCTCATCCTACTGCTTTAATTAATCCAGAATTTTTAAAAGAAAATGCTATCATAATTGATGTTGCCGAACCACCTGATGTTCCTTCAAATATTTTAGATATTAGACCCGATATAATTTGTATTGACGGAGGACGAGTGAAATGGAATAATATTGACGTTGGAATAGATTTAGGGGTTCCTAAAAATGTTGGATTTGCCTGTATGACTGAAGGAATAATGCAAGCATTAGAAGAACGAAGAGAAAACTATATTGGTTCTGTTGAGATGGAACACCTTAAAGAAACTCAAGAATGGGCAAAGAAATGGGGATTTGAATTAGCTGATTTTACTTCTTTTAATAAGCCTATTCCATTAGAAAGATTCAAAAAATTTAAAAAATAAAGCCTTGAATTAAATAAATTTAGATTTCTTAATTAATTTTAAAATAAATAAAAACATTATTTATCCAATACCATTTTTAAAGTATTGACAAATGTTTTAAAAGATATACTATAAAAATAGTACATTAATATTAAAAGGAAAACCTATACATACCCTCCCGTAACACGGCTGGAACAGAAAATTTTTGCACATTCTACTCCCCAAATATTATCTTCAAATTAAAATTCTGTTCCAGCTATTTCAATAGCTTAACCTTATCTCATGCACATCTCCTTTTATAAAAGGGACGAGTTTTAAAACTCGTCCCTATTTTAATTTAAAATTTTTTCTTTGCTAAGAAAGCAATTCTTTTACTATTTTGCTAACTTCAGAATTATCAGCTCTTCCTTTTATTTTTGGCATTAAATCTGACATTACTTTTCCCATATCTTTAATACTATTAGCTTCTACTTTTTTTATAGAATTTTCTACTAAATTTTTAATTTCCTCTAAAGGTAATTGTTCTGGTAAATATTTTTTTAAAATCTCTATTTCTTTTTTTTCTTTTTCGGATAAATCCAATCTATTTCCTTTTTCATATAATTCTATTGCATCTTTTCTTTTTTTAATTTCAGAAGAAATTACATCTACTATTTCTTCATCGGTTATTTGAGATTCTTTTTTTAAATTTTCTTCTGAAATATTATTTTTTTCTTTTGATATTTTAAATCTTTTTTCTTTTTCCTTATTTAAAATAGAAGATAAAAGTAAACGCAAAACAGAAGAAACGTTTTCTTCTTTTTCTTTTATATTAATATTTAAATCATCCTGAATTTTTTGTTTTAGGTTATTCATTAGTAAAAACTTAAAACTTTTTCTTTTGAAAAGGAAGTTTTCCCATTTTTTCTAATCTTTTAAATTCTTTTTTTCTTTCTTCTCTCCGCAAAGCAGATCTTTTTCTCATTTGTCTACTTTTATTTCTTTCTTTAAAACGAATTTTTCTTGCCTGCTTTAAAATCCCACTTAATTTAACACTTGTGGTAAAATGACGAACTAAACTTTGAGAACTTTCTTTTTCTTCTTTTTTTATTTCCAAAGGCATATTATTTTATTAAACCTCCTGCTTTTTCAATTTTTTCTTTTGCTTGTTTTGACAGAAGGCAATTTTCAATAATTAATTTTTTACTTAATTCTCCTTTTGATAAAATTTTTACTTTAGGAGTTTTCCCTTTTATTTTTCTGATTATTTTCTTCTCAGATAAAGTTTTAGGATTTACAACCTCTGATTCTTTAAAATTTTTTTCAATTTGTTCCAAATTTATAGGTGTAATTCTAAATTTTTCATCTTTTGTTTTTATTCTAAATTTATACCCTCTTAATTTCGGGTATTTCTTAATCAATTCTCTAATAACTGGTTGCATTTTTCTACCAGCTCTTGCTTTTTGACCTTTCATTCCTTTACCAGAATAAGTTCCTCTTTTTCCTCCTCTTCCTACTCTTTTACGTTCTTTTATTTTGTATTTTGGTTTTATTTGATGGGCTCTCATTTTTATAAAAAATTATTTTAATATTTCCTCCTTTTTTTCTTCTTTGTTCGCTTCTTTTACCTTTAATTTTTTAAGCGCCTCTATTGTTGCTTTTGCGTTATTTATTTTATTTCCTGTCCTGCCTAAAATTTTAGAAGAGACATTTTTTATTCCTGACATATCGCAAATAATTCTTACAGTACCGCCAGCGATCAATCCTCGTCCTTTTTTTTGAGGCTTTAACATAACTTCTGCCGCGCTAAATTTTGCTTCTACTTGATGAGGAATTGTTTCGTTTACAATCAAAACATTGATTAAATTTTTTTTAGCAGCTCTTGTTGCCTTCTCAACTGCTTGAGCAACATCTACCCCCTTTGCTACACCCAAACCAACTCTACTTTTTTTATCGCCAACAACGACAGCAGCTCGAAAACGTAATCTTCTCCCACCAGCAGTCATCCTATCAACTCTTGAAATATCCAAAACTTTGGTTTCAAATTCCTCTTTTTTTTCTCTATTATAAATATTTTGTTTTTTATCTTTTCTTATTTCTTTTATCATAATAATTTTTTAAAATATTAAAAATTAAGCCCTCCTTCTCTTGCGCCTTCGGCTAAAGCTTTTATTCTTCCATGATATTTATAACCACCTCTATCAAATACTATTTCTTTTATTTTATTTTCAATTGCTTTTTGGGCAATTAATTTTCCAACCAAATAAGACTTTAATATTTTTCCGGTTCTTAAATTATCTTCTTTATTAGAAAAATCTTTTTTTTCTGAAATATTATTATCGTTTACAGAAAATAAAATCTTTTTTTTATTATCATCGACAAGATAAGCATAAATATGTTTATTAGACTTAAAAACAAAAAGCCGAGGTTTATTAGGATTAACCACTTTATTTAAAATTCTTTTATGTCTTATTTTTCTTTTTTCTTGTTTTGATATCATTTTTTTAATTATTAAAAAATTAACTTGCTGCTGCACCAACCTTCTTTCCAGCCTTTCTTCTTATAATTTCTCCCTCATACCTTATTCCTTTTCCTTTATATGGTTCTGGCGGCCTAATTTTTCTTATTTGAGCAGCAATTTGTCCTACTTTCTCTTTATCAACACCTTCAACTATTAAAATATTTTTATCAACTGAAAATTTTATATCATCTGTTTGTTCAATTTTAACAGGATGGGAAAAACCTAAGTTTAAAATTAATTCGTTTCCTTCAACTCTTCCTCTATATCCTACTCCTTCAATTATTAATTTTTTCTGATATCCCTCAGTTACTCCTTTTATCATATTAAAAATAATCGCTCTCGTTAATCCCCATAAAGCATTAATTTTTTTATTTTTTCTTGTTGCTTTTTCATCTGGGTAAACAAGAATTTTCCCATCTTTAATCTCAATCTTAATTTGAGGGTCAATTTTTTTTGAAATATTGCCCTTAGGTCCTTTTACTGAAATTAAATTATTTTCTATTTTAACCTCAGTATTTTCGGGTATTGATATGGGTTTTTTACCTATGCGACTCATAATTTTTAAAAATTACCATATTTGACAAATCACTTCTCCGCCGAGTTTTTTCTTTTTTGCTTCTTTATCTGTCATTAACCCAAACGAAGTTGAAATTATTGCTATTCCTTCTCCTCCTCGAACTGGTTTAATATTTTTATAATTTGTATAAATTCTTTGTCCCGGACGAGAAACTCTTTTTAAACTTGAAATTAATGGTTTTTCCTTCTTATTTTTATTTGTATTATCTTTTTGATATTTTAATTCTATTATTATTGTTTTCTTTTCTGCCCTTCCTTTTTTTTCAGCGCTTTTAATATATCCTTCTTTTTCTAAAATTTTAGCAATTTCAAACTTTTGATTTGAAAAAGGAATTTCTACTGTTTCCTTAAAAACAGCTAAAGCATTATTGATTCTATTTAACATATCTGTAATTGGATCTGTCATAATTTTAAAATAAATTTACCATGATGATTTTTTAACTCCAGGAAGCTCTCCTTTATTTGATAACTCTCTAAAACAAATTCGACATAAACCAAACTTTCTTAAAAAGCCTCTCCTTCGTCCACACCTGAAACAACGATTAACAACTCTTGTTTTATATTTTGGTTTCTTTTTTGATTTTGCAATTTGCGCTTTTGTTGCCATAATCTTATGATTTTAATGGAAATCCCATTAGTCTTAATAATTCTATTGCCTCATCTCTTTTTTTAGCATTAGTAATAACTGAAATCTCAAATCCAAAAATTGTTTTTAATTTTTCTTGCGAAATTTCTGGAAAAGAAATATGTTCTTTTATCGCAATTGTAAGATTACCTCCTTTGTCAAAAGATTTCAAATCAATCCCTTTAAAATCTCTTGTTCTTGGCAAAACAATATTAATTAATCTTTCTAAAAAATCATACATTTTCTGTCCTCTTAAAGTAACCTTTACTCCAATTTTCATTCCTTCTCTCAATTTAAAAGCAGAAATAGATTTTTTTGACTTTGTTAAAACTGGTTTTTGACCTGTTATTAAACTCAAATCTTCTAAAATTGTATCATAAATTTTTTTCTGTTCGTCTGATGTTTTGCCACTAATCATTTTCCCTATACCAGTATTTATAACAACTTTTTTTATTTTGGGAACTGCCATTTTATTTTTATAACCAAATTTTTCCATCATTTGTGGAATTACCTCTTTATTGTATTTTTCTTTTAATCTCGTCATATTATCTAAAATTTATTTATATCATACTTTTACATTTTTTACATACCCTGTACTTTTTTTTATCTGAAACCTTATATCCAATCTTTGTTCCTTTATTGCATTGGGGACAAATAAATAAAACATTTGATGCATCCATTGGCGCAGCAATACTTACAATTTGCCCTTTTTCTCCCTCTCTTTTTGGCCTTACGTGCTTTTTTCTTAAATTCATTCCCTCAACAACAATTTTTCCTTCTCTAGGAAGGATTTTTATTACTTTTCCCTTCTTTCCCTTATCTTTTCCAGATATTATTAAAACATTATCTCCTTTTTTTATTTTCATTTTAATTAAATAACTTCTTTTGCTAAATTTGCTATTGTATCAAAACCATTTTCTTTTATTTCTCGAGGAATAGGGCCAAAGATCCTTCCACCTTTTGGCTCTTTACCTGACCCTAAAATTACTGCTGCATTATCATCAAAACGAATATAAGAACCATCTTTTCTTCTATATTCCTTTTTTTGTCTTACAATAACCGCTTTAACCACATCATGTTTTTTCACTTGTCTTCTTGGTTCTGCTTCTTTTACAACACCAACAACGATATCACCAATTCTGGCATATCTTCTTTTACTTCCACCTAAAACATGAATACACTGAATTATTTTAGCGCCGGAATTATCAGCGACTTTTAACATTGTTCTTAATTGAATCATCTTATTTAATCAAATTATTAAATCTTTTTTATTACTTTCCATTTTTTATCTTTGCTTATTGGTCTTGTTTCTTCAATTATTACTTGATCGCCAATATTTAAATCAGTATCGGTATGAGTTTTATATTTTTTATGGATCTTATACCTTTTTTTATATTTCGGATGCTCTTTAATTCTTTCCACTTTTACTACAACTGTTTTTTGCATTTTATTTGATACAACAATTCCATTAAGTTTTCTTTTTGTCATAATTATATTTATATTTTTATATTTTTTTCTTTTAAAATTGTAAGTATTCTAGCAATATCTTTTTTAATTAACCTAATTTCCCTTATATCTTTTACTTTTCCGGCAGATAAATCAACTTTAAATTGATATAATTTTTCTCTCTTTTCCTTTAAAATTTGTTTTAATTCGTCCGGCTTTTTGTTTTTTAATTCTTTAGCCTTCATATTTTTAATCTTTTTTTACAATTTTTGTTTTTATTGGCAATTTATTTGCTGCTTTTGTTAATGCTTCATATACTTTATCTTCTGGAATCCCATCCACTTCGAAAATAATTCTTCCTGGTTTTATTGGAAAAGCATAATGATCAACAGCGCCTTTTCCGCCTCCCATAGGAACTTCTGTTCCTTTTTTTGTTATTGGTTTATCCGGAAAAACCCTAATCCATAATTTTCCTCCTTTTCTTAAGTATCTAATAATCACTCTTCTTGCTGCTTCAATCTGACGGCCAGAAATCCACTTTGTTTCTAATGATTTTAATCCATAACTTCCAAAATCAAGATTTGCTGCTCTTCGTTCAACCCCCTTTGATCTGCCTTTCTGTTGCTTCCTATATTTTACTTTTTTGGGCATTAAAATACTCATATTTTTGAAAATTAATCAAATTTTTCTCCCTTATATATCCAGACCTTTATTCCTATTGTGCCATAGGTACAAAACGCTTGATTTTTAGCAAAATCAATATCTGATCTTAATGTCTGTAAAGGAACTCTACCCGTTTTTAACCATTCCCTTCTTGCAATTTCATTTCCATCCAAACGACCAGATACTTCTATTTTTACCCCTTTAACATCTTTATTAACTGAAATTTTTGAAAGCGCCTGCTTTAAAACCTTTCTAAATGGAATTCTTTTTTCAAATTGTTGGGCAACCCATTGAGAAACTAAAGCAGCTGACGTCCAATAATTTTTTACTTCTCTTATTTCAATTTTTATTTCCTTTTTTTCTGACGATTCTTTTTCATCTTTTTTTTGATTTATATTTTTGTTTAAAATTTTCTCTTCCAATATTTTTCTAATATTTTCAACCTCTTCTCCACCTCTACCTATAATAATTCCTGGACGAGCAGCAGATATAATAATGTTAATTTTATTAGGAAATCTTTCAATTTCTATTTTTTCTATTCCTGCTTTTTCTAATTTTTTTTGTAAAAACTCTCTAATTTTAAAATCTTCCTCATAAATATTTTTATAGCGATTTCCAGCTGATAAATTAACTTTACTATCATAAAAACCGCGCGAATCCCAATCGCTTATTTTCTTAATTCTAAATGCTTTTGGATGGACTTTGTGTGTCATAAATTTAATTAAATCGCTTTTCTTCTAAATATTTTTCTTACCCCTGTTTTTCCTTTTTCTGCTTTTATTTTATTTTTTTCTAAATTTTCATTAAATTTTGGCTTTTCTTTTTTTTCAATTTTTTTCTCTTTATTTTCTTTATTTTCTTTTTTGTTTTCTTCGACTTGTTTTTCTATTTCAATTTTATTTACTTCTTGTTTTTTTGTTGTTTTTTTCTTTAATTCTTCTTCTTCATCAAGAATTAAAGTAATATGAGATGTTTTTTTTTGAATTTGATATGCCTGCCCTCTCATTCTTGGCATCCATCTTTTATATTTTGGGCCTTCGTCAACAGTAATTTTTTTAATATATAAAACATCAGGATTTAAATGAAAATTATTCTTAGCATTACTTATTGCTGAATCTAAAAGTTTGCTTAAAGGAAGAGAAGCTCTTTTCACGGTAAATTTTAAAATATTTTGAGCTTCCTCAATATTTTTCCCCCGTATCAAATCAGCAACTAATCTTACTTTACGCGGCGATATTCTTAAATATTTTAATTTTGCTTTTACTTCCATAAAAATAAATTATTTCTCTGTTTTTAATTTTTCCGTTTCTTGTTGTTTTGCTTTTTGTTCTAATTCTTTTTGTATTTTACCTCCATGTCTTATAAATTTTTTAGTCAAAGAAAATTCTCCTAATTTGTGCCCTACCATTTCTTCAGTAATAAAAACATTAATAAAATCTTTACCATTATAAACACCAAAAGTAAAACCAATCATTTCGGGCGTAATAGAACAATCTCTCGAAAAAGTTTTAATAATCTTTTTATCATTATTATCAATTTTTTTCAACTTTTTTAAAAGTTTTTCATCAATATATGGTCCTTTTTTTAACGATCGTGTCATAATATTATTTTCTTCTTTTTATAATTAATTTATTTGTCCACTTTTTTTTATTTCTTGTTTTTTTGCCTAATGCATGCTTTCCCCAAGGAGTTTTTGGATATTTTAAACCGATAGGCGCTCTTCCTTCTCCTCCACCATGAGGATGATCCACAGGATTCATTGCTGAACCACGAACAGTTGGTCTTATTCCCATTAAACGCTTTGTCCCTGCTTTTTTAATATTAATATATTTCCATTCAGGAAAAGAAATCATACCAATACTAGCATAACATTCATTTAAAATCTTCCTTATTTCTTTTGACGGCATTTCTATATCAGTATATTTATCTCCATGGGCTAAAATTTTTGCTCCTGTTCCAGCTGATCTTACTAATTTTCCACCCCTATCTGGTTCAAGTTCAATATTATAAACAAAAGTCCCTACTGGAATATTTTTAATTTTCATCCTATTTCCTGTTTTTACTTCTGTTTTTTCATCGCAAATTATTTCATCTCCAACATTTAATCCCTGCGGCGCAATTTGATATATTTTTTCTTTATCGTCATATTCTAAAAGCATAATAAAAGAAGTTCTATAAGGATCATATTCAAAAGCAATAATTTTTGCCGGTATTCCTTTTTTTTCTTGAGAAAAATCAATAATTCTGTAAAGTTTCTTTGCTCCGCTTCCTTTATGGCGAACAGTAATTCTTCCCTGATTATTTCTGCCTGCTTTTTCTTTTAAAAAGACAGTAAGTTTTTTCTCAGGTTCTTTTTTTGTAATTATTTTTTTTGATAAATTTTTTCCTTTTTTCATTTTATTTATTATCGTGGCAAAATTTCAATTTTTTGATCTTTTCTTATTTGAATAATTGCTTTTTTATAGCCTCCTGTATAACTAGTTTTGCCTTTAAACCTTCTTTTTTTTGAAGGAATATTTATAATTTTTATACTTAAGACATTAACACCAAAAATATCCTCTATTACTTTTTTAATTTGTTTTTTATTTGCATTCTTATGAACCTTAAAAACATATTTATTTTGCTCAGTTAAATCCGTTGCTTTTTCTGTCACGTTAGGGGAAAGTAAAACAAGGTATGCATTTTCTGGAATCCCTTTCCTAGGTTTTGCTTTTTCTACTTTTGCTGGTTTTTTTTCTGTTTTGGTTTCTTTTTTTTCTAATTTTTCTGTAATCTTTTCTTTTGGTTTTTCTTTCTTTTCATCTTTTGCTTTCTTCTTTTCCTCTTCTTTTTGTTTTTTAAAAATATCAAATAAAGGCATATTTATAAATTATTTTTCTTTTGTTAAAAATGTTTCTTCTATTTTTTTAATTGAATCTTTTGGCATAACTAAATATTTAAAAGAAAGTAAATCTATAACATTTAAATCTTTTGCTATTATTACCTTTGTTAAATCTAAGTTTCTTAATGACTTATATAAATTAATATCACTTGAAGGTAACGCTATTAATTTTTTTTCTTTGTCTAACGATAATCTCTTAAAAACATCTGCCATCATTTTTGTTTTTGGCTTTTCTGTTTTTAAATTGTCTAAAATTATAAGTTCATTATCTCTTGCTTTAGAAGATAAAACCATAAATAAAGCCTTACGTCTCATTTTTTTAGGAATTCTCTTTTTAAAAACTTTATCTGTTGTTGGGCCAAAAGTTACACCACCCCCTATCCAAATTGGAGAACGAATAGAGCCGTGTCTTGCTCTTCCTGTGCCTTTTTGCCTCCATGGTTTTTTTCCTCCACCTCTTACTTCAGATCTATCTTTAGTATCAGCAATAATTCTCCTTTTATTTGCTTGCTGAGAAAGAAACACCTGATGAATTAAATCAGGATTAATTTCTACTTCAAAAATCTCTTTAGGTAAAGCCATTGTCTCTATTTCTTCTCCTTTTTGATTATAAACTTTTACTTTCACAATTTTAAATTTATTTTTTATTGTTTAATTTCAAGTAAAGTATTTTTAGCGCCTGGAACTGCTCCTTTTATTGCTAAAATATTATTTTCTTTATCAATTTTTATAATCTTTAAATTTTTAATTGTTATTCTCTCAGATCCTGTTCTTCCTGGCATTTTTCTCCCTTTAATCACCCTTTGAGGATAACGTGAACCTGTTGAGCCCATTGCTCTTTCCTCATGTTTTGTACCATGGCTACCAGGCTTTCTTTTAAAATCCCATCTTTTTATTACCCCTTGATATCCTTTTCCTTTAGAAATTCCAGACACCTTTATTTTATCTCCTTCTTCAAATATACTTACATCTATTTTATCTCCTATTTTAAAATTAGAGCATTCGTCTTTTAAACATTTAAACTCTTTTAAAAAATAAAATTCTTTACCTTTTTCTGTTTTTTTAATATTTTTCTTTTTAGGAATAAATCCAATCTGGACTGCAGAATATTTATCTTTTTCTTCTGTTTTTACTTGAGTAATAAAACACGGACCAGTTTCAATTAGTGTTACTGGGACAACATTTCCATTTTCATCAAAAACTTGGGACATCTTTAATTTTTTTCCAAGAATAAACTTCATAAACTTTTTAAAAGAAAAACTGGGCACTTGCCCAGTTTTTCAAGGCAATTTTTCTAATTTTTTAAAATTTAAAATTTTTTATTAAAAAAAATCTCATATTTTCAAAAAACTTCTCAATTTATATTTTTATATTTTAATCTCTATATCAACACCAGCAGGCAATGTTAAGTTTGTCAAAGCTTCTATTACATTAGAATTTGGATTTAAAATATCTATTATCCTTTTATGAATTCGCACTTCAAATTGCTCTCTTGCATCCTTGTGAACAAAGGTTGAACGATTAACAGTATATTTATGTATTTCTGTTGGTAAAGGAACTGGACCAGAAACATCAGATCCATAACGTAAAGCTGTATCTATAATTTGCTTAGCACTACTATCTATAACTTTAAAATCATAAGCTTTTAATTTTATTCTAAGCTTTGATTTATTTTCTTCTTGTATTTCTTTTTCTTTCTTTTTTGCTGGCATTTTATAAAGAACTTAAAAAATTTTTAATTTGTATTCTTAAATTTATTTTATAATTTTTACAACAACACCAGCACCAACTGTTTTTCCACCCTCTCTTATAGCAAACCTTTGTTTTTCCTCTAAAGCAACTGGAGCAAAAAGCTTAATTTTTAAATTTACTGTGTCTCCAGGCATAACCATTTCTGTTCCTTCTGGTAATTCTACTTCACCTGTAACATCTGTTGTTCTTATATAAAATTGCGGCTTATAGCCTTTGAAAAATGGAGTATGTCTTCCTCCTTCTTCTTTTGTTAATATATAAATCTCTGCTTCAAATTCGCTATGAGGAGTAATGCTTCCTGGTTTTGCTAAAACTTGTCCTCTTTCCACATCTTCTTTTTTTAATCCCCTTAAAAGTATTCCAACGTTATCTCCAGCAATTGCTTCATCTAATATCTTATTAAACATTTCTAAACTTACAGCAACTGTTTTTTGTGTTGGTTTTAATCCAACTAATTCCACTTCTTCATTAGGTCTTATTATCCCTCTTTCAATTCTTCCCGTAGCAACTGTACCTCTTCCTTCTATTGAAAAAACATCTTCAATTGCTAATAAAAATGGTTTATCTACATCTCTTACTGGCTCAGGAATATACTCATCTAAAGTATTAAGTAATTCTAAAATTGGTTTTACTGCTTCATCTTCTATTGATGTAGCTTCTAAAGCTTTAAGCGCCGATCCCTTTACTACAGGAGTTTCATCTCCAGGAAAATTATATTTTTTTAATAATTCTCTTACTTCCTGTTCTACTAAATCTATTATCTCGGGATCATCAACCATATCGCATTTATTTAAAAATACTACTATTGAAGGAATACCTACTTGTCTAGCTAAAAGAATATGTTCTCTTGTTTGAGGCATTGGACCATCAGGAGCAGAAACAACTAAAATTGCTCCATCCATTTGTGCCGCACCAGTAATCATATTTTTAATATAATCAGCATGCCCTGGACAATCAATATGAGCATAATGTCTTTTTTCTGTCTCATACTCTAAATGAGAAACAGAAATTGTTAATCCTCTTGCTTTTTCTTCGGGCGCGGCATCTATTTGGTCAACCGATTTCTCTGTTGCTTTTAATCCCTTTAATTTAATAACATGAAGAATAGCCGCAGTTAATGTAGTTTTTCCATGATCAACGTGACCAATTGTACCTACATTTAAATGTGGCTTTCCTCTTTCAAATTTTTCTTTTTCTGCCATAATTTTTATTAAATTATTTTATTAATTATTAAATTTTTTAATTTAATAATTAAAAATTTAATTTATATTTTATTTTATAATTAATTTTTCTATATATTAAAGATTTTATTGATTTTTTAAAAAAAGTCAAGAGATTTGTGTGAATTATTTTCTTTTTCCTTCAATAATTTCCTGAATTATATTTTGAGGCACTTCTCCATAATGATCAAATTCCATTGTAAATGTTCCTCGTCCTTCTGTTAAAGAACGCAAAGTAGTGGCATAGCCAAACATTTCCGCTAAAGGAACTTTAGCATCAATAACTTTCATATTTAATCTATCAGCGCTTTGTTCAATTTTTCCTCTACGAGAAGAAATATCTCCAATTATATCTCCAAAAAATTCCGAAGGAATAACAACCTCTATTTTCATAATTGGTTCTAATAAAATTAATTTTGCTTTTTTCACTGCTTCTTGCAAGGCAATCGATCCAGCGATTTTAAAAGCATTTTCCGAAGAATCAACTTCATGAAACGAACCATCATATACTGTTGTTTCAATATCAATAATAGGATATCCAACTAAAACTCCCTTGTCTAATGCCTCTTTTACACCTTTTTCTATTGCCGGAATAAATTCTTTTGGAATAATACCTCCTTTTATTTCGTCAATAAACTTAAATCCTTCTCCTCTTTCCAATGGTTTTACTCTTAACCAAACATGTCCATATTGCCCTCTGCCTCCGCTTTGTCTAATATATTTTCCCTCTGCTTCTGCTTCTTGTAATATTGTTTCTTTATAAGCAACTTGAGGTCTACCAACAGAAGCGTCAACCTTAAATTCTCTTTTCATTCTATCAACAATAATATCTAAATGAAGCTCACCCATTCCTGAAATTATTGTTTCTCCTGTTTCTAAATCTGTTTTTACCCTAAAAGTCGGATCTTCATCAGACAATTTTTTTAAAGCCAAACTCATTTTTTCTTGGTCAGCTCTTGTTTTAGGTTCAATACGAATTGAAATTACTGGCTCTGGGAATGATATTTGTTCTAAAATAATCGAATTACTTTCGTCACATAAAGTATTTCCTGTTTTTGTATTTTTTAATCCAACTGTTGCTGCAATATCTCCGGCATAAACTTCTTTTATTTCTTTTCTATCATTTGAATGCATTCTTAATATTCTTCCAATTCTTTCTTTTTCTCCTGTTGTTGTATTTAAAACATAAGAACCAGCTGAAAGTGTCCCTGAGTAAACTCTAAAATATGTTAATGTTCCAACAAAAGGATCTGAAGCAATTTTAAAAGCTAAGGCAGTAAAACTTTCATTATCATCTGGCTTTCTTTCTATTTCTTTTCCTGTTTTAGGATCTATCCCTTTTACTGGAGGAAGATCTAATGGCGAGGGAAGATAAAGGCAAGCAGCATTAAGCATTAGTTGAACGCCTTTATTTTTTAAAGCTGAACCACAAAGGACAGGAATAATTTTATAACTTATTACTAATTTTCTTAAAGATTCCCTTAATTCTTCTACTGTTATTTCTTGATTTGCTAAATATTTTTCTAATAATTTTTCATCTTCTCCGGCAATTTTTTCAATCATTTTTTTTCTCCATTTTTCTGCTTCTTCTTTTAAATTTTCTGGAATAGGTTCTTCTTTTATTATTTGACCAAAATCACCCTCAAACCTTATTGCTTTCATTATTAATAAATCAATTACTCCTTCAAAATTTTCTTCTCTTCCAATTGGAATTTGTAATGGAACAGCATTTGGGGTTAATTTCTGATAAATTGAATTCAAACTATTTTCAAATGAAGCACCCATTCTATCTAATTTATTAATAAAACATATTCGAGGCACATTAAATTTATCTGCCTGACGCCAAACTGTTTCTGATTGAGGCTCCACGCCAGAAACTCCGTCAAAAACAACAACTGCGCCATCTAATACTCTTAATGACCTTTGAACTTCTGCGGTAAAATCTATATGGCCCGGAGTATCTATTAAATTTATACAGTATTTATCTTCGCCAACCTTCCAGTAACAGGTTGTTGCAGCAGAAGTAATTGTTATTCCTCTTTCTCTTTCCTGTTCCATCCAATCCATAATTGCTTGACCATCATGCACTTCTCCTATTTTATGAGATAAACCTGTATAAAAAAGCACTCGTTCGCTTACGGTTGTTTTTCCAGCATCTATGTGAGCAATTATTCCTATGTTTCTATATTTTCCTATTGGGTATTCCCTTGGCATAAAGTTATTTTAATTTATTTTTTTATTTTTTGTTTTATAGTTATTAAATTACCAAGCAAAATGAGCAAATGCTCTGTTTGCTTCAGCCATTTTATGAGTATCAGTTTTCTTTTTTACAGCCCATCCTGTATTATTAGAAGCTTCTATTATTTCTTCTGCTAATCTTTCTTTCATTGGTTTTCCCTTTTTTAATTTTGCACCATTTATTATCCACCTCATTGCTAATGTCATTTTTCTTTCTCCTTTTACTTCAGTTGGAACCTGATAAGTTGCTCCTCCAATTCTTTTTGGCTTTACTTCTAATAATGGAGAAGCATTTTTTATTGCTAGATTAAAAACTTCTAACGGGTCTTTTTTTGTTTTTTCTTTAATAACCTCAAAAGCATTATAAACAACTTTTCTTGCTGTTGTTTTTTTACCCTTCCTCATAACTGCATTTATAAATTTTGAGACAGTAATATCGTTATATAAAGGGTCTGGTTTTATTTGATGTTTTTTTATTTTTTTTCTTCCTGCCATTTTATTTTTTAAATTATTTATTATTTAGGTTTTTTAGCTCCGTATTTGCTTCTTCCTTGCTTTCTTCCTTCAACCCCAGTAGTATCTAATACCCCTCTAACAACATGATATCTTACTCCTGGCAAATCTTTTACCCTTCCTCCTCTTATTAAAACCACTGAATGCTCTTGTAAATTATGTCCTTCTCCAGGAATATAAGCAGTAACTTCCATTCCATTAGTTAATCTAACTCTGGCAACTTTTCTTAATGCTGAATTTGGTTTTTTAGGAGTAACAGTAAAAACTTTAATACAAACACCTCTTTTAAAAGGAGAGTTATAATATTTTGGTTTATTTTTTAAAGTATTAAATCCAAAAGCCAAAGCTGGCGTCTTTGAACGTTTTTTAATTTTCTTTCTTCCTTTTTTTACTAATTGATTAATTGTTGGCATAAATTATTTTAATTTAAAAAATAAGGCGTAAGACGCCATAAATTTATAATATTTTTAATGTATTAAAAATTTCAAAAAATGTCAATATTAATAAACCTGACCAGTAATTATAAAAAATATAAAGTTAGCAATATAAGGTAAAAAAATCATCGCTAAAATTATTGCTAAAAAAATACCGACAAAAGATGTTTCCAATCTTTGTAAAATTCTTGAACTAGGAAAAAAATCCATTAATAATTTTGAACCATCAAGCGGAGGAATTGGAATAAGATTAAAAAGAGCTAAAAAAATATTAATGTAGACAATCAAAGTAAAAGCAAGATAAATAAAATCAGATAATTTTAAAAAACGTATTGTCAATCCAAAAATTACAGCAATAAAAAAATTTGATAATGGCCCTGCTAATGCTACTTTTGAAGAACCGTATTTTCGATCTCTTAAATTGTAAGGATTATAAGGAACCGGTTTTGCCCAACCAATAAAAGTGCCTCCGAAAAATAACAAAAAAAGAGGGAGCAAAACTGTACCTATTGGATCCAAATGCTTTAAAGGATTTAAAGTTAATCTTCCAGCATCTTTGGCAGTTGAATCTCCTAAATAATTCGCCATCCAACCATGAAAATATTCATGAATTATTGCTGAAAAAACAACAACCAAATAAAGAAAAATTTTAAATGAAAAATCGTTCATAATTTATAGTTTTTTATAACATTTATAATTTAACCTTGCAAGAATTAAAATATTCTGATAGGATTTAATTATTAAAAATTATTTAATTACTATGGCAAAGCAATGCGCAATTTGCGGAAAAAAATCAAAAACAGCATGGCGTCTTAAAAAACTCAGGGGCAAATACAACCCTACTACTAAAATAAGAAAATATCCAAATCTTCAGTGGACAAAATTAGAAAACGGAAAAAGAGTATTAGCATGCGCTAAATGTATCAAATCTTTAAATAAAACAAATTAGTTTTTTCGGGCTGTAGTACAGCGGTAGTATACACCCTTGGGGTGGGTGCGATCCGGGTTCAACTCCCGGCAGCCCGACTCCTATTTTTTAAAAAACAACTATTAAAGTTGTTTTTTATTCTTTACAGCAATCTATTATTTTATTTAGCACTTCTTTTAATTTTGAAAGCATATCTTTTGAATCTTTATCTTCTTTGTTTATCTGGTTATCTTCTATTTTTTTAACCTCTCCTATATTAATGAGATTTAAATTAATTCCCCAAAACAAAGAATACAATTCGTAAGCTTTATTAAATAAATCTTTTGCCTCTTCTTTTTTATTTTGAGAAAGATATTTTTCTCCAACCTCAAATAATCTCATTGAAGCAGATAAAAGATGCTTTGATAAACACCAAACTTCTCCCTCATAATCTTTAATAATTTTTTTCATTATTTCTTTTCTTATTTCCCTTGTTTTGCTTAATAAATCATAATAATTATCTTTTTCGGTTTTAGTGCCTGTAAAGAAAAAATGCTCTTCAATAGAAATTAAATTCATAATAGCAACAGACAAATCTTCTTCTAGGGATAAATCAAATTCTCCTTTTTTAATGTCTTTAATTTTTTCTAAAAGTTTTTCTATCTTTTCTTTTTGATTTTCTTTTTCAGAAGACATATTTTTAAAATTTAATTAATAAATAATTATAAAAAAAATTAAACTTGAAATTATTAAAAATAAAATTGGAATAAAAACTTTTTGAAACGGGAAAAAAGATTTTCCTTGATTTTTCTTTTTTAAAAAATTATGGAAACAAACCCCAAATAAAAAAATAAAAGCCCCAACAATAATTCCAAAAAGCAGTTTATCAATTCCTAAAAATTTATTTAAAGGATGTCCTATAATTTGATAATAATATAAAGGAAAAATTGTTAAAAAATAAAATAAAAAAATAATAAAAAAATTTCTAAATTTAAATTTAATATTTTTATTCTTTAACCAGTTTATGGTCCATAAAGAAAGAGACATTAAAAATCCTCCAATCCAAATGCCTGAAATTAAATCATCAACTTTAAGCCACCTAGAAAGCCCAAGCCCTATTCCTATTCCAACAGCGCAAAGAGGGCAAACTGCTTTTATTTTTATAGTTTTGAAAAGAAAAAAACAGAAAATAAATAAAAAATATATGATTTTATGTATTTTTTTCAGATAATTTTTCATTTAATTCTTTTAAAAGATTTTCAAGGTCAATATTATAATTTCTAGCAACTTCTCCTATTTCTAAATCAGAAATTTCTATAGAAAAAAACGGGCAAAAAAAGCATGGAAAATTATATTTTGATAAAATTTCTTCTGCCTCAGAAAAAGATAAAATTTCACTTAATTTTGTTTTTTTATTAAATTTATTTTTTAAAGACATTTTATAAATTAACCCTGTGCTTCTAGCAAGAATCTTCGGGAGAATAATCCAAGTGGGCATCCGCATATGTTTGCCTCGGCAAACACGGATATAGGATTCCCAAAGAAATAGGTATAGTCCAGAATCTTACTAGAAGTTGACAGGGTTATTTTATTATAATCCAAGACAAAACAACAAGTCAAACAAAAATTAATTAAAACATTATGTCTTCTTCTGCTCTTTTATAATCATAAATTTCTTCCAACCCAAACCATAATTTAAGCTCATGTTCTGCTTCTTCTAATGTTTCTGAAGCATGAATGATATTATGAATCGCTCTTTTATCTCTATTAGCAGCGGTTGCATCATCAACTGAAAAATCTCCTCTTATTGTCCCCATTTCTGCTTCAGCAGGCATTGATTTTCCTACTAATTTTCTTATCATATTAACAGCATGAATCCCTTTTACTGCTATTTTTACCATCGGACCTGATGTTAAATAATCTATTAACCATCCCCTTACCATTTTTCCAATTTCTAATGGATCTTCTGAACCAAGTTCTTTTTTAGCATCAAACCCATAACTTTTATAATTTTCCAATGTTTTTTCTCCTAATCTTTTTATCCATTTTTCATCTTTAGGATAATGTTCATCAATTTGTTCTGGCGCTGCTTTTATCATTTCTAATCCGATAATTTTTAATCCTCTTTTTTCAATCCGAGAAATTATTTCTCCTATTAAACCTCTTTTTACACCATCTGGTTTTATTAAAACAAGTGTTTTTTCTTCTTTTGGATGTATCATAATAGTAAATTTTATTTTTTAATTTTTATTTAATTTTTATTTTTCGGTTTTAATTTTTAAATTATTTCCTAAAGAAATTATTTTTATATCTCCATTTTTATCATTTCTTAAAGTTGTTATATCAAATTGCTCTAATCTTGCCAAGACTTCATTATTAGGATGACCATAATTATTTTTTCCCACTTGGATAACTGCTATTTCGGGAGAAACTTTTTCTAAAAATTCTATTGAGGTTGAGTTTTTACTCCCGTGGTGAGCAATTTTTAAAACATCAGAGTCAATCTCAATATTTTTATCAACTAATTTTTTTTCAACAGATTTTCCAATATCACCGGTAAATAGAAAAGAATTATTTTTAAAAACTAATTTTCCAACTATAGAAGTATCATTACTATCATTGAAAATTTGCCCTTCTAAATCTTCAAATGGATATAAAACTGTAAAATAAATTAAATTATCAAATATTATTTTTTGTCCTGCTTCTGCTATTTTTATATATGATTTTTCTTTTTTAATTAGGTTGTTCCATTCATTCCACTCGCTTGTGTCTTTTATAATTCCAGTCCATAAAATATTTTTAATTTTATATCTTTTTAAAGCTTCAAGTAAACCTGTGATATGATCTTTTTCTGGATGGGTGAGAATAATTAAATCAATGCTTCTATCATAAAAAGGCATTAACTTTGATAAATTTTCTATTAAATCGTTAGGAGAAGGACCTCCGTCAATTAATATTTGATAGTTATTTGGTGTTTCAATAAAAATACTGTCCCCTTGTCCAACATCTAAAAAATTTATCTCAAGAAAATGGTTTTTAGTTAAATTGAAAACAACAAACCAGCCAAAAAGATTTAAAACAATAAGGAAAAATATAAATATTAAAAGAAATTTCGTACTTTGCTTTTCTTTTAACATTTTATTTTATTAATAATTAACCCAAAGTAAAAATGACTTTGGGTTAATTATTTTAGCCAATTCTAAAATATATTCTATTTATTTCGAAGATAAAATACGAAACATTTTTGTTCCGCAAACAGGACATACGCCACTTAAAGCTTTTCTTGTTTTTCCACCTTTTGCTTTAAATGTAACTTCTTTTTCGTCCTTCATCTCTTGCTTTTTTTTACATTTTACGCAATATGCTTGAGTCATAATATATTTTTATCATTTTTTAAAATCGACCTTTTTTCTTTTTTAATATTTAATTGTATCACTTATATAAAAATAAACCAAATTATTTATTTTTATTCTATCTATTCATATCTTAAAGCATCAACTGGATTTAATCTTGAAGCAGAACGAGCAGGTAAAAATCCGGCGAGACAGCCAATTAAAAAAGAAAAAACCAGTCCGAAGATAATAAGCCGAGGAGTAACTGCTGCTTTAAATAAAAAGACCGAATGGCTTTGAAAATAAAATTCTATTGCTTTAGCAAAACCTAACCCAAAAATAATTCCTCCTATTCCTCCCATTAAACCAAAAATACCAGATTCTGTTAAAAATATAAAAATAATTGTTTTTCTTGTCGCTCCGATTGCTTTCATAATACCTATTTCTCTTATTCTTTCGTATACCGATGTATACATTGTATTCATTATTCCTATTCCTCCGACGATAATTGCGATTGAAGCAAAAGCAATAACCATAATTTCAAGCAAATTCATTATATTAGAAATTATCTCTGTCGCCTTCTCACTATTTAAAACAGTATAAGAAGATAAATTTTCATCCTGCCCTCTTTTTCTTTTGCTATTTTTTTCAAGATTTTCTTTTATGCTAGAAATAACATTATCAGGTAAATAACCAAATTTAACTTTAACAAATGCCACTTTTGCTCCCTCTCTTTGACCAGTTGTATCTCTAAAAATTTTTAAATCCATATAAATAGAAGAATCATCAATCTTGTTTCCCATTGATTTTAAAATTCCAACAACTTCAAATTGTTTACCTTTTATAAAAATATTGCTTCCAACTCTTATTTTGGGAAAAACATCTTCGGTTACTTTACTGCCTATAATAATCTCTCTTTTTCCCGGAATAGGCCAACGACCATCTCCTATTTCCCATCCCATTTCTTTTTCAAGCATATTCCGTGTTTCTTCCCAAGGAATTCCAGTAATTGCAAGAGGTTTTTTCTCTCCTTCAAATTTAACCACTTCTCCAGCATAAGTTAAAGGAGCAATTGTATCAACTCCTTTTGTTTTTTTAATTGCGTCTAAATCATCCTCTGTTAATTCTATTCCTCCAACCATTGTTGTCATCATATTAGTAATCTCTCCAGGCATTACTATAATTACATCGCTTCCTGTTTTTTTTAATTCTTGCAAAACAGCTGATTTTATTCCTTCGCTTAAAGACATTAAAGTCATTATTAAAAAAACACCAATAATTATGGCAATAATTGTAAGCCAGCTTCTTATTGGCCTTGTTGTTAAATTTTTAATAGCAATTTTTATATATTCTTTAAAACCTCTCATATTTTTTAATTATTTGAAATTATTTCTCCATCTTTTATCCTAATTACCCTCTCACTATATTCTGCAATATGAGGATCATGAGTGACAAGGACAATAGTTTTATTTTCCTTTTTATGAAGATTAACAAAAATTTCCATAATCATTTCTCCATTTTTAGAATCTAAATTTCCAGTTGGCTCATCTCCAATTATTATTTCTGGGTCATTTACTAAAGCTCGAGCAATAGCTACTCTTTGTTGTTCTCCCCCAGAAAGTTCCGCGGGTTTGTGATAAATTCTTTTTCCTAAATTAACTCGATCTAAAGATTCTTTTGCTTTTTCTATTCTTTGTTTTTCAGGAATCCCCCTAAAAATCATTGGCAACATTACATTTTCTAATGCGTTAAGGTTAGATAATAAAGAAAAATGCTGAAAAACAAAACCAATATCCTTATTTCTAATTTTAGCTAATTCGTCTTCTTTTAATTTAGAAATTTCTCTTCCTTTCCAAAAAATTTTCCCATCGCTTGGCGTATCTAAACAACCAATAATATGCAAAAGAGTTGATTTTCCAGAACCAGAAGCGCCCATTATTGTTAAAAAATCGCTCTTTTTTATTTCTAAATTTATATTTTTTAAAATGGGTATCTCCAGTTTCCCAAGTTTATATCTTTTGGAAACATTTTCTAGTTTAATTAAAGATTCTCTTTGAATCATTTTTTTCCTATTATAACTTTTTCTCCTTCTTTTAAACCAGAAACCACTTCCCATATATCTTCTCCTTCTAACCCAACTTTTATTTCTCTTTCCTCAAAAGTTCCATCATCTTTTAAGACATTTACGAATTTTTTATCGTCCTTTTTATTAATTGCTTCTTTGGGAACAACTAAAACATCTTTTTTTTCATTAGTTATTATTACTACATCAGCAGTCATTCCTGTTTTTATATTTTTTATATTTTCGTTTGGAACTATTTTTACTTCATAATAAACTACATCATTTATTACCTTTTCTATTGGATTAATAAAAACAACTGTGCCTGAATATTCTTTATTAGGTAAGGCTGGAAAAGTAATTCTTACAGGATTTCCAACTTTCATTTTTTCCACATCTTCCTCATAAATATCAACTTTAATTTCAAAAGATTTAGAATAAAGAAGAGACATTATTTTTTCTCCAAATTGAGCAACTTCCCCTTCTTTTTTATATATTTTTATTATTTTCCCGTCAGCTGGGCTTTTTAAAACTGATTGCATAATCTTGTTTTCTAAAAGAGAAATTTGAACTTGCGCTTGTTCTATTTTTGTAGTATAAAATCCATCAGATTTTCCTTTTAATTGTGATTCTATTTCTTTAATTTGCGCTTGTATTTTATCAATATTTGCTTTATTCGTTGCTTTTACCGATGAAATTTTTGAAAGACATTCCACTACAGAATTATAAGCAGTATTTATAATAACTTGTTGGTTATCAATTAAAGATTTATCCGCATCTGAAATTATTTTTTGATATCCACTTGTATCTGCTATTTTTCTAATTTCTTCTAAAGATTTTTTTATTTTTAAAAGTGATTTTTGAATTGTTAATAAAGATTCCTCAATATCATCTGTTGGAGAATCTATGGTATAATTTCTCTGATTAGAAATTTCTTTCACCATTTTTTCAATATTATTTTTTTCATCAGATATAGTTATGCTTTCCCAGTCTCCTCTTTCAAAATATTTTTCTTTCAAATCGTTAATAATATTAAAAACATTATAGGATTTAAGATAGGAATCCTCTATTGCATCTATTGCTCTTTTATTTTCTATTTTTAAATTCTCTTTTGCTATTCTTTGAGCGTTTTCTAAATCTTTTTTAGCATTATCTAAAGAAACCTCAGTATTTTCTTGCTGGGCTTTAATTACTTTTAATCCGGCTTTTGCTTCCTCTAATTGAATTTCCAATTGAGTGGTATCTAATTTTGCTAATTCCTGCCCCCTTAAAACATCTTCTTCTTCTCTAACATAAATTTTTTCAATTCTTCCTGCACTATCAAAACCTAAATCTAATTTTTCGCTATTTTCTACGATCCCGCTCTCTGAAATTTCCTCAACAACGGTTCCTTTTTTAATCTCTTCAAAAGGAAAACCTTTTTCTTCTCCTTTAGAAGATCTGTAAAAAACAAATCCGCCAATAATTAAAATAATTATTAAAATTATAATTATTAAAAATCTTTTATTTTTAAAAAAGTGCATATTTTTTATTTTTTTATTTTATTAAAATTAATCTTTATCTTTGAAAGATTCAAAACAAACCATCTCTCCTAATTTTTTTCTTGTTTTTACTGCTGCATCATCATAAGGCATCCCTAAAGTTAAAAGCGCTACAATTTTATATCCTTCCGGCACATTTAAAATTTCTTTCATTTCTTCTTGGTCAAAAGAAGTAATCCAACAACTACCTAAGCCTTCTGCTACAGCAAGCAAGGTAATATGATCCAAAATAATAGCAACATTAACAGGATAAGAAGGAACATTGTTTTCCATCACCTCATTAGGATTTAAAGAAACTCCTGCTATTACAATAGGCGCCTCTTTTATAAAATCAACCTCAAATGCTGCTTTTGCAATCTCTTCTATTTTTTCAGGATCTTTTACTACAATTAATTTATATTCTTGGCTGTTATGAGAAGAAGGAGCAAACCTTACTGCATCTAATATTCTCATTAAAACTTCATCAGATATAGGATTATTTCTGTAACTTCTTACGCTTCTTCTTTTTTTTATTGCTTCATAAATATCCATTTTATTTTTAAAATTAATTTATATATTTATATTATAAAAGTTTAAAATTATTTATTATTAATCCAAATTTATATCCTAAATATTCTGCTGCTTTTTTACAAAAAACCATTCTTTCGGTAAAAATTTCAAAATATTCTATAATTGGAACAAAATTGGTGTCAATTTTTAAAATTAAAGTAATTCTTTTCTTTGCTTTGTCAATTTTTAATTTACTTTCTTTTGTCGCATAATTTACCCTATCATGAATATCAGCTTTTATTTCATCCATAACTCTCACATTTACCCTTGAGCGATGAACATCTGATTTATCTGCTAAAACCACAATAGCTGATACAGGCGAAGAAAAAGCCATTTCTTTTTTCTTTTCATCATGATTAGATATTGCTTGCATTATCGTAACCATCTCTTCGGAAGAAAAATCTTTTTGAAAAACCTGAAAAAAAAGCAAAGCTGATAAATAATTATGATAACTTCTTCCTAAAAAATTTCCCATATCATGGCAAAAACCTGAAATAGCAGCAAGTTCTGCATCTTTTTCATTTAATCCAATTTTTAAAGCAATGCTCTTTGATCTTTCAGCAACTAAATTAGAATGTCTTAATCCATGATCAGTATAAGAAAGGTCCTCTAGTGTTTTTTCTGTCTGGTTTATAAAAGATAAAACTAAATGGTTTTTTTTAATATCTTCTAGTCCAATCATAAATAAATTTAAAATTTAATTATAATAATATCACTTCTTTTAAAAAAATCAAGATTTAAAAAATAAAAGATTAACTATCTTCTTTATTTTTATCTTCTTTTAGTAAATTACTAAAATATATTGTAATGAAAACTACTATAAAAGTTATTAAAAAAGCATAAATAAATTTTGCAAAAATACTGTTTTTATTCATAGGAAATAAATACTCAATAAAAGCTTTTATCGCTTCATTCCATGCTAAACCAGCAACAAGGCTAAATGCCGCTAAAATATAAGAAATCGTTCTTTCTTTAACTTCTTTTTCTATCAATCTCCTATGTTTTTCTAATTTTTTTCGCTCCAAAATACTTATATTTTTTATATTCCTCATAAATTTTATTGTTAAATTTATTCTTATTTATATTTATTTTCTCTTATTCTTAGAAATAAATCAATTAAATAAATTTATTTTTAAGAAAAAATTTGATAAAATAAATATATTATGAATATGAAAATATTTAGTGAAAATAAAAAAGCATATTATAATTATAATATTTTAGAAAAGTTTGAAGCAGGAATATCGCTTTTGGGAACAGAAGTTAAATCAATTAAAGAAGGCAGAATAAATCTATCCGGTTCTTATATTATGGTAAAAAATAATGAGGTTTTTTTAGTTGGGGCAAAAATCCCTCCTTACCAACCCAAAAATGCTCCTTTAAACTATAATCCAGAAAGAGATAGAAAACTTCTTTTAACCAAAAAAGAAATAAATTATCTTTTAGGAAAATCAAAAGAAAAGGGCTTGACTTTAATACCATTAAAGGTATATACTAAAAATACTAAAATAAAGATTGAATTTGGAATTGCTAAAGGAAAGAAAAAATTTGATAAAAAAGAAATAATTAAAAAAAGAGAAATTCAAAAAGAAATAAATAAAGAAATGAAATTACGGGGATGAAAGTTTCGACGAAAAATTAACCAAAATAAGGCAAACCGAGATTTCTCAATCTCGTAAATCATTGAGAAAAAATAATAAGTGCCAACTTATCATTTAATAAACCTGCTTTAGCTTACGCTTAAAGCAGCATCAGATTAACAATTCTCAATAGTTAATCTAGGTGTTATATATTGAGATAGACAATCTTTTTTAATCCGAAAAAGATTGTTGAAAGAATGTCGGATTAAAAGTATGAAAATTTTTTTCGATTTTAATTTCATACTTTAAAACAAATCGAAATAAGTTTGTAGATTTATTTTGGAAAATTTTTCGGACGGGGGTTCAATCCTCCCATCTCCACTTAAATTTAATATTTTAAAATTATTTTGAAAAAAATATTCGTAAACAACCAAATCAGGGCAAAAGAAGTAAGAGTTATTGATGAAAATGGAAAACAATTAGGCATAATGCCGTTGGAAGAAGCAATAAATATAGCAAAAGAGCATAACCTAGATTTAATTCAGGTAACAGAAAAATTATATCCTCCTGTATGTAAAATTTTTGACTTTGGAAAATATCAATATCAACAGCAAAAAAAAGAAAAAGAATTAAAGCCTACTGGAGGAAAGATTAAAGAAATAAGATTAAGTTTTGGAATTTCTGAGCATGATCTTCAAACAAAAGCAAATTCAGCTGAAAAGTTTTTAAAAAAGGGAGATATTGTAAGAGTAGAAATAAGATTAAAAGGAAGAGAAAAAGCTCATTTTGATCTTGCTGAAGAAAAAATAAAAAAATTTATTGAAATGTTAGATAATTTGATTCCTATAAAAACAGAAAAAGGAATTAAAAAAAACCCTAAAGGGTTTTCAGTAATAATTTTAAAAAAATAAAATGAAAACAAAAACAAGAAAGTCAATAACAAAAAGATTTAAAATTACAAAAAACGGAAAAGTTTTAAGAAGAGCAACTGGCCAAGACCATTTTCGGGCCAAAAAGCCAGGAAATATAATAAGAGAAAAAAGAAAATGGGTTGAGGTTTCAAAAGCCGATTCAAAAAAAATTAAAAAAATTTTAAGATAAAACAAAAAAATGACAAGAGTTAAAAGAGGAACATCAGCTCATAAAAGAAGAAAAAATGTCTTAAAAGAGACGAAAGGTTTTAAATGGGGAAGAAAATCAAAATACAGATTAGCAAAAGAAGCCACGCTTCATGCAGGGACTCATTCTTTTAATGATAGAAAAAATAAAAAAGGAGATTTTAGAAAATTATGGCAAATTCAAATTAATGCCGCAGTTAGAAAAAATAATTTGTCTTATAGTAAATTTATAAACCTCCTTAAAAAAAATAATATTGAGTTAGATAGAAAAATTTTAGCGACTTTAGCAAATAATAATAAAGAATTATTCGAGAAAATTTTAAAGGAAATAAAATCTTAAAATTCTTTAAAATTATTTCAAAAAGCCCTCTTTTTTTAAAATGAGGGCTTTTTGTTTTTTCCTTTATTATATCCTCCTAATTTTCCATCGCTTCTAATAACCCGATGGCAATAAACATTTTTATTTTTGTTTTTATGTAATATGTTTCCAACTGCTCGATAAGCAAATGGCGAACCAGATAATTCTGCGACCTGCTTATATGTTAAAACTTTTCCTTTTGGAATTTTCTTTACTACTTGATAAACTTTTTCTGAGAAACTCATTTGCCTTTTCAAGTATTTTTTTATCATTTTCAAAGATTAATTTTTTAATTGCCTCTTGGTATAAAAGCCATTTATAATCTAAATGTTCAAATGAAAGTTTTATTTTTTTTGTTTTTGTCTCAGCTAAAAGATAATAAACTTTTTTATGATATAAATCGTTTTTTGTTTTAAAATAATATTCATTCGTTATTTTAAACCCTTTAATAAATTTTAAATCATTTATTGCGGTTTCTTCATAAACTTCTCTTAAAATCGTTTCTCTTTTCCTTTCCCCTTTTTCAACTACTCCTTTTACAAACCCCCAATAAGATTTTTCAACCATATTAATTGCCGCATATTTTAATAAAAGATAATAAATTTTTTCCTTTTCTCTTCTAAAAATTATTGCTCCTGCTGAAACTAAACTTTTCATTTATATGAGTTTTAGTAAAAAAATTACGGGTCTCTTTCACATAAAAAAGACGCAATTCCGGCTGCCTGACTTATGAGTGGTACACCGCTTTGCCTTATTTTGTTAAAATCATCTGCTGCTTTTTTAGTTTTAGGGTTCTTACAATTGGAATCTGGTTGATTGTTGTCAAAAACACCTTCAGCTTTCATTTCGTCTAAAATATATTTTCCTATCTTTACGTTTTTTATTTCTTTTGACAACCCTGTACTATAAGAAGAAAATATATAACCATATTGCGGATCTTTTAAATTAGGCATTATTTTAAGCTGGATTTTTTGAATATTTATCTTTTTTTGATCTGTTGGTATTGTTAAAATACCCTCTGCGGTTCCAGTCATATATTGTCTACCATTTTCGTAATAGAAGTCATATTGGTTTTCAACAAGCCCTTTGTTTGAAAATATTTTACCATTATTAGCAAAAAATGTTAAATATACTTTATATGGCCATATTGGAGCGAAGGCTACAGCTGATGAATTAGGAGGAGTACAAATCCCTTTATAATTTGCATTAGAAACATCAGCTTTAAAACAATAATGAAAAGAATATTTTAATTGATTACTAACACCAGCAAACTTTTCTAAAGTTATGGTTGTATTTAACTCAGGATTATTAGGATCAGGCGGACAAGGACGAAGATAAATATCTGGCTTACGAAGATAATCAAAAGCAAAGCTCATAGATGAAGCCTCTCTATTATCTACTTTAATTGCTTTACAATCAGGACTCATAGAAAAAGTAATATCTTGATTAGATGCATTTAAAACTAAATTTGCAAGACCTTGCCCACCCATACAAGACTGTGATGTTCTTCCATTACTTTTTAAAACACAAGATTGATTTTGGGAGCCAACGCAACAGGCTGAAGTAAGATAAGCATTAATTGGAGGAAGAATGCAATTAGGATTATTTGGTTTTAATGTTTGTGATCCACCCAACCCAACTGAAAAATAACGAGAACATTCGGGTAAATTTTGGGCAAGAGAAAATAATGGTAAAACGACAGTAAATAAAACCAAAAAACTACAAATCTTTAGAAAGTTAATATTTTTTGTTTTTTTCTGTTTCATAGTTTTAAGTTATTTTTAATTTATATAAATAAAATATATGTAATTTTATTCTGTAACAAATATTGTATATCCTAAACAGTCACTAATTAATTTATCATTTGGAGAAAGTAAAGGATTATTATCATTATCTAAGGGGCAAATCATAATATCATAATTATCTCCTATAGAAATATTTGAAGGTTGCCATTGAAGAGTATAAAGATATTTTAGATAATCCAATCCATTTAAATTAGGTATATTTACTAAATCTTTATATTCATCATAAACTTTGTTGTAATCTTTATCATAGATGACTGCCCTTATTTTCTTTGCTCCTGCTTTGTAAAGATTTGAAGGTACATAAAAAGAAATATCTACTAAAGGATTTGTATCTTTTGAAATATACATTGCATCTCCGTATAAATTCATTTCTTTAGCAGTTTTTGTTTTTTTAAATTCCTTAAAAATAAAATAAGGAAGATCTGTTGCTTTGTATGTTACAATTAAACTTGTTGATCCTGAAGCAACTTGGTTTCCTGAGATTGAAGGATCTTCAAACCAAAAATTGTAATATGTTTCTCCATTTTTAGATATCAAATCACTTCTTTTTATAGACGATAAACCATAATTTTTGCCATCTTTTCCTTTTAAATAACTTCCTAATACAATACTTCCTTTAAAATCTGGTTTTTCAAAATCTCCATTATTATCGCCTGCTGATAAAGAATCTTTTTGAACTGATAAAGGTAAAGAAGGCAAAGTAAACTCATCACATCCATAACGAACAGGTATTTTTACTGGATTATTTTTTGTATTTTGAGTAGTTATATTTGCAGTGCTTACACAACGAAAGGTCCATTGAAGAGCAATTTGCAATGTGTTAGTTTTTAAAGCATTTGAAATGCTTGCTAATTTATCTGATGAGGAAAAGATGTTTGATAAATCTTGATTTTCTAGTTCTTCTTCTGTTATTTGTATTCTTCCTGTTCCAGGTGCTAATTTTGTTTCTGTTTCAATGCTTAACTGCTGAGAAGGTAAAGAAAAAAAATCTGGATAAAAACTAAAAATCGTTAATCCTATTAAAAAGATAGATAATATTAAAGAAAAAACCGTTATTTGTTTATTCAAGCTTTCTAAATTTTCTTTATTTGAATTATTTTGATTTAAATTATTTTCTTGGTCCATTTTTTTATTTTAAATTTTTAATTTTTAAATATTTATATTTTATTGACCTTTTTATTATATATTATTTTAAAGATGTTTGCCTGCTACTTTTAGCATAAATCTTGTAAAATTTATGTCAAGAATTATTTTTTTAAAAATTTTACTATATTATCAAAACAATTAATTATATCTTTTTTCTCTGCCCATCCTCTTCTGGCTTCGAAAACTCCAAACTTCATATATTTTAATTGCTCTATTTTATGAGAATCTGTATTAATTATCATTTTTACATTCATCTCTTTTGCTTTTTTAATATAGACATCTTTTAAATCTAATCTTTCTGGATAAGAGTTTATTTCTAAGATAGTATTTGTTTCTTTTGCAATCTTTAAAATTTTTTCAAAATCAATTTGGTATTCGTCTCTTTTTTTTAATAATCTTCCAGTAGGATGAGATATTATATCAACATTTGGGTTTCTCATTGCCTTAATTATTCTATTTGTCATTTCAGATTTATTCATCTTAAAAGAAGAATGAACCCCAGCAATAACAAAATCTAATTTTTTTAAAACTTCATTTTTTATATCAATTGAACCATCATTTAAAATATTTGCTTCGCATCCGCTAAAAATTTTAAAATTATCTTTTAAATATTTTTTATTAATTTTATCTATTTCCTCTTTTTGTTTCAAAATCTTTTTCTCGTCTAATCCCTTCTCAATTCTTAAAAACTTTGTGTGGTCTGCAATGCCAATATATTTATACGACATTTTTCTCGCTGCTTCTGCTATTTCTTCAATGCTATTTTCTCCTCCGTCCCAATTTGAATGACAATGAAAATCCCCTTTAATATCTCTTTGCTCTATTAAAAATGGCAAACTATTATTCAATGCTGCCTCGATCTCATTATTATTTTCTCTTAATTCTGAGGGGACAAAACACATTCCTAATTTATTATAAATCTCTTCTTCACCTTTGCCAGCAATCATTTTTTTTCCCTTAAAAAGACCATACTCTGAAAGTTTCAATCCTTTTTCAATCGCAATTTTTCTTAAAAAAATATTATGCTCTTTATTACCAGTAAAATATTGTAAAGCCGCCCCATACGATTTTAACGGAACAACTCTTAAATCAATATCAAACCCCTCTTTTACTCTTACAGAAGATTTAGTAGGGCCTTTTCCCCAAATTTTTATAATATTAGGCAAAGAGACAAAATAATCCATAACTTTTTCTGGATTATCAGAAATGATTAAAATATCTATATCGCCAATTGTTGATTTTCTTCTTCTCAAAGATCCGGCAAAAGAAATCCTTTTCACTTCTTTTAATTCTTCTAAATTCTTGAAAACATCTTCGGCAATTGGTAAAATTTCTGCTAATAAAAATCTTCCTTTTGTTCTTTTAACAAAATTTATTCCCTCTAAAATATTTTTTTCTGTTTTTTCTCCGAAGCCAAAAAGCGGAGCAATTTTATGTTCTTTTGCTGCTTTTTCCAAATCATTTAAGTTTTTAATACCCAGTTTTTGATATAAAACTTTTGCTTTTTTAGGACCTAATCCCTCAATTGAAGTTAATTCTTCTAAATTTAAAGGAAATTTTTTCTTAAAATCTTCGTAATATTTTATTTTTCCTGTTTTTAAATATTCCTCAATTTTTTCAGCAATGCTTTTTCCCACGCCAGGAATTTTTTCTAATTCTTTTATTCCTCCTCTTTTATAAATATCCTCAACATCTTCCTCTAATCCCTCAATTGCCATTGCTGCTTTTTCATAAGCGTATGGTTTAAAGGAAATTTTTTCCATTTCTAAAAAATTGGCGATTTCATATAATATTTTAGCAATCTCTTGGTTTTTCATAAGATTTTATTTATTATAACACAAAATTAGTAAAAATTATTTTTTGTGATAAAATTAAAAAATGATAGAAGAAAATAAAATATTTATTATAATTGATTCTAATGCTTTAATTCACCGCGCTTATCACGCTTTACCTCCTTTGAAAACAAAAAATGGGGAATTAACTAATGCTGTTTATGGTTTTTTACTAGTTTTTTTAAAAGCAATAAAAGAATTTCACCCAGAATATATTGCTGCTGCTTTTGATTTAAAGGCTCCAACTTTCAGACATAACCATTTTAAAGAATATAAAGCAAAAAGGCCTAAAATGCCGGATGAATTTTATCAGCAAATCCCAATAATTAAAGATTTTTTAAAAGCCTTTAATGTTCCTATTTTTGAAAAAGAGGGGTTTGAAGCAGATGATATTATTGGAACTATTTCTGATTTACTTTCCAAAAATGAAAAAGATTTAGAAATAATTATTTTAACCGGAGATTCTGATATGTTTCAATTGATTAATAAAAATACTAAGGTTTACGCGCCTAAAAAGGGATTAAAAGATACTCTTTTGTATGATGAGGAAAAAATCAGGGAAAAATATAATTTAACGCCAGATCAATTAATTGATTTTAAAGCCTTAAAAGGTGATGCTTCTGATAATATCTCCGGAGTTAAGGGAATTGGAGAAAAAACAGCGATAGAGTTAATTAGAAAATTTAAAAATCTTGAAAATTTATACAAAGAGATAGAAAATGAAACTGAGGAATCAAAAGAAATTAAAGAAAGGATAAAAGAAATTTTGATAAAAAACAAAGAAGTAGCTTTCTTTAGTAGAATGCTTGTTGAAATTAGAAAAGATGCACCCATTGATTTTAAATTAGAAAATTGCCAATGGAAAGGATATAATAAAAAAAATGTAGAAGAGCTTTTAAAAAATTACGAATTTTTTAGTTTAATAAATAAACTCCCTTAATTTATGTGGGAAGAAAACCAAGAAAATCAAAACAATATAAATGAAGAAAAATCTAATAAGTATTTAAAAAACTTATTAGATGAACTTGAAAAAACAAAAAAAGAAATAGAAGAAGAAAGAGATAGAACTAATGCTATTGTTTCAAATCTTGTTGATGGAATTTTATTTTTTGATGAGAAAAAAAACATTTCTCTTGTCAATCCGAAAGCAGAAGAAATTTTAGAAATAAAAGCAGAAGATGTATTAAATAAAAATATTTTAGAATTAACAAAATTTCCTATTTTTCTTCCTTTAATTGATGTTTTAGGAGCAGAGATAAGAACTCTTTTTAGAAAAGAGATAAAATTAAAAGAAAATTTAATCTTTGAAATATCTTCTGTTCCTTTAAGTATAAACCAAAAAAGAATAGGAAACCTTGCAGTTTTACATGATATAACTCGGGAAAAATTAATTGAAAAACTTAAGAATGAATTTGTTTCTTTGTCTGCTCATCAGTTAAGAACGCCTCTTTCAGCAATAAAATGGATTATTGAATCATTATTAAATGAAGAAGCAGGAAAAATAACAGAAGAGCAAAAAGAGCTTTTAATCAAAGCAAAAATAAGTAATAACAGAATGATAAAATTAATTGATGATTTATTAGACGTAACAAAAATTGAAGAAGGAAGATATATTGGAGAAATGACTTTGACTAATTTAGAACCTATTGTTGAATCATCGATAGATACATATAAAGAAGAAATCAAAAGAAAAAAAATAAGATTAGAAGTTAAAGGATTATCAGATAATTTGCCAAAAGTTATGGCAGACGTGGAGAAAATAAAGATAGCTTTTCAAAATATTTTTGACAATGCAGTAAAATACACAAAAGAAGGAGGAAAAATATTTGTTTCTCTAAATTACGATGAGAAAAATAAAGAAATATTAATTCAAGTTAAAGATACGGGCATTGGAATCCCTAAAAATCAACAAGAAAGAATTTTTACAAAATTTTTTAGAGGATCAAATGCCACACCAATAGATACAGAAGGAAGCGGATTAGGCTTATTTTTAACAAAAAACATTATTGAAGCTCACTATGGAAAAATATGGTTTGAATCAGAAGAAAATAAAGGAACCACTTTTTACTTTACTCTTCCAGTTAAAGAGTCTTATGCTGAATATATAACTAAAGAATTTTATTAAAAACAAAATCTCATTTACAAAATAAAAAATATAAAATATAATAAAAATAAGAACTTATTAAATAAATTTTATTAAAAATTATGAAAAAAGTATTAATAGTTGAAGATGATAAATTTCTAAGAGAATTAATGGCCCAAAAATTAATAAAAGAAGATTATGATGTAGTTGAAGCAATTGATGGAGAAGATGGATTGTCTAAGGCAAAAGAGACAAAACCAGATTTAATCTTACTTGATTTAATTTTACCAGGAATAGACGGGTTTGAAGTTTTAGCGAAGTTAAAAGAAGATGTATCTGTTTCTGAAATTCCTGTTGTCATTCTCTCTAATTTAGGACAAAGAGAAGATATAGAAAGAGGGTTAAAATTAGGCGCAGTTGATTTTTTAATAAAAGCCCATTTTACTCCACAAGAAATTGTTAATAAAGTAAAAGAAATTATAGGTATTTAATGCCAGAACTACCTGAAGTTGAAACAACAATTCGCCAACTAAAAACAGAGGTTCTTAATAGAACCTTTGTTGATTTTTGGACAGACACGCCAAAAATAATAAAAAAACCAAAAAATATAAATGATTTTAAAAAACAGATAATAGGCAAAAAAATTTTAAATCTTAGACGCAAGGGGAAAAATATAATTTTTGATTTATCCGAAAGTAAAAGTTTATTAATTCACCAAAAATTAACAGGACATTTACTTTTTGGGGAATGGAAATTATTAAACAATAAATGGGTTCCTGCTAAAAAAAATGCTTTAGCTGAAAAAATTAATAGTTATATTCATTTATTGTTTGTTTTTGATAATAATAAAATGATGGCTTTATCTGATTTAAGAAAATTTGCTAAAGTAGAATTATGGGATAAAGATAAACTTGAAAATTCAGATGTTTTTAAAAAAATAGGAATAGATCCTATGGATAAAAATTTTACTTTTAAAGGACTCAAAGAAATTTTAAAAAATAAAAAAGGACCAATTAAAAAAATTTTAATGAACCAAGAAATTATTGCTGGTATTGGAAATATTTATTCTGATGAGATTTTATGGGACTCAAAAATTCATCCTTTAACAAAAATATCATCTTTAGAGGATAAAGAATTAAAAAAAATTTATTTATCAATCAAAAAAATACTAAAAAAAGCAATTAAATTAAAAGGAGAAAGTTTTTCTGATTATCGTTTGCCATCGGGAGAAAGGGGAAATTTTGATAAAGAAAGAAAGGTTTATCGCAGAGAAAACCAACAATGCTTTCGATGTAAAAATTCAATAAAAAGAGTAAAAATTAACAACAGAAGTGCTTATTTTTGTCCTTTTTGTCAAAAAAACGACCTTTAATCTCTTCTAATATTTTCTTTAAAAATATCCTTTTAAATTATTAATCTCTATTGACAATGGTTTTTGTTTATGATAAAATTTATAAACCCCTCAAAAGGGGTTTTTTTAATGACTAAATTTTTATTTATAATAAAATTTTAGTCATATACTTTAACAAATTCAGTATAAAAAGCATAAAGCTAATAATACTGAGTTTGTAAAAGTATGAACTACTTTCTTTATCGGGCGATATTTAATTCAAGAGATTGTTTAATCTGGCTTAAAGAAAAACAAAAACCAATCTTAAATTTCGCCTTAAATAAAAAAAGAGTAATTCTTTTTACAATTTCAGGGATTATTATAACCGCTTTTACTCTCGGTTATACTCTTTCAGAAGCCAGAGATATAGAAAATTTTTCTATTATCAACCCTGATTTAAATAGCTCTTTAAATACAATTCAAGAAAATAGCGTTTTAGCAATATCTAATCCTTCATTTATATCTTCTTTATCTTTATCTATTTTAACCGAAGAAGAAGCAGAAAAAGAAAAAATAGAGGTAATAATTACTGCTTATTCAAGTACTCCTTGGGAAACAGATGACGACCCATTTATTACTGCATCTGGGACAACAGTTAAAGATGGTATTGTAGCTAACAACTTTTTACCATTTGGTACTAAAATCAGGATACCAGAAATTTATGGTGATAAAATATTCATAGTTGAAGACAGAATGCATCCAGCAAAAGGAAACTATCATATTGATATTTGGTTTCCAAGTTATTATGAAGCAAAAAATTTCGGAGTAAAGGAAAGTTATATTGAAATAGTTGAGGGATAAATAATTAAAAACCGCGATATTTTATATCGCGGTTTTTAATTATTTATAAGAGATGTTTTTTAATATCTTCTTCAGCAGCGCTTTTGCTTAAAAATTCTTTTGTTTTTACCCATTTTCCTGGCTCCAGTTGTTTATAGCTATCAAAAAAATGTTTTATTTTTTGCTTAATAGAAAGATTTAAATCTCCGATATCTTTAATATCGCTATATTGCGGGTCAACTTTTTCAATTGGCACGGCAATAATTTTTGTATCTATTCCTTCTTCATCTTCCATTTCTAACATTCCTATTGGCCTGCATCTAATAATTGTTTGAGGTAAAACTGACAAAGAAGAAATAACTAAAACATCTATCGGATCCCCATCTTCTGTTTTTGTTTGAGGAATAAACCCATAATTAAAAGGATATTTCATTGCTGTATATAAAAACCTGTCAACAAAAAGAACATTTTGTTCTTTATCAAATTCATATTTTACTGAAGAATCTTGAGATATTTCAATAAAAACATTAATTTCTGATGGCAAATTTTTACCTGCTGGAATTTTATTAATATCCATATTTAAATGATTAATTAATAATTTGTTAAAATTTATTTTTCTATTAATTTTAAGCTCATTCTATGTTCTTTAGGGTCAATCGATAAAACTTCAAAATCATAAACTCCACCTACCTTTAATGACTCTTCCATTTTTTTTAATGAATTAAATTCAGAAATATGACATAATCCTTGAATTTTTCCCTTATTATCTTCATTTTGATTATCAGAATATAAAATTTCAACAAAAGCGCCAAAAGGATTTATTTTTGTTACCTTACCCTTGATAATATCTTCTTTTTTAAAAACTTTTTCAATATCCTCCCAAGGGTTTTTTTGAAGCGCTTTTAAGGATAAAGAAATTCTTCCATTTGAAATATCAATAATTTTTGCTTTAATTTTTTGGCCAACTTTTACAATTTCCGAGGGATCTTCAATTAATTGCCAATCTAACTCAGAAATATGAATTAATCCTTCAACTGTTAAATTTTCTTTTTCTTCTTCAGTAATTTCAATTTTAGGCAAAGATGTAATTTTTACAAAAGCTCCAAAATCAACTACTCCAGTAATCTCTCCTTCAACAATATCTCCTATTTTATAGTTTTTTAAAATCTCTTCTAATTTTTTATTATCTTTTGCTTTTTCAGACAAAATTAATTTTTTTTGTTTTTGATCAAAATCAAAAACTTTTACTTCCATTTCCTTGCCAATAAACTTTTGCAAAGACCTTAAAATTTCTTGATTATCTCCATTTTCTACTTTGGGATAATTTTTAGGAGATAACTGAGAAACTGGCAAAAAAGCAGGAATCCCCATCACTTCTGTTAAAAGACCTCCTTTATTTGCGCCTAAAATTTTAACAGAAAAAACTTCATCTTTTTCCTTTCTTTCTTTTAATGTTTGCCAAGCAATATCTTTATTAGCTTCTGCTAAAGATAATTCTATATAATCATCTTCGTTTTCTAAATCTATTATCTTTACAAAAGTTTCATCTCCTATTTTTAATTTTTTTAATTCATTTTTTTCTTCATAAAATTCCTTGCCGCTTATAACTCCAACACCAAAATTTCCCAAATCAAAATATACACTAGCATTACCTTTTCCTATTACCTTTCCTTTTATGATATCTTTAGGTTTTGGTAATTTTATTGAATTGTTTAAAATATTCTGTTCCATGATTTTAATAATATTTCTTATAGCATAATTTTAAAATTATAACAAGAGA
>ENA-UOYA01000485-UOYA01000485.1-activated-sludge-metagenome-genome-assembly--contig:-NODE-485-length-51628-cov-5.770151_pt1 | contig 51628 bp, 61 predicted proteins | sample MGYA00238163_ERZ764804 | MGnify/ENA primary metagenome ERZ764804 (study PRJEB28919, sample SAMN05720223) | activated sludge metagenome | isolation source: Anaerobic digester | place: Hong Kong...
CAATCAAACAGGAGGAAAACGAAAATGAAAGAGATTTGGACTTGGATTCAGGTTGCATTTGCAGCCATCGGAGGTACGCTTGGCTGGTTTTTGGGCGGATTGGACGGTTTCCTTTATGCGCTCATCGCCTTCGTGGTCGTCGACTACACCACGGGCGTGCTTCGGGCAATTGTGGAGAAGAAACTGTCCAGCCGAATCGGAGCGCAGGGTATCGCCAAGAAGGTAGCGCTATTCCTTGTGGTCGGCATTGGTCATCTCATCGACACCTATCTGCTCGGCGGCACGGGAGCACCACTTCGTACGGCGATTATCTTCTTCTACATTGCTAATGAGGGAATTTCTCTCGTTGAGAATGCCACGGCTATTGGGTTACCCGTGCCTGCAAAGTTAAAAGGTGTGCTGGCACAGCTTCATGGAAAGGATGAACAAAAATGAATCTACGAAAATTGATATTCACAAACAACGCCTGCTACAAGGCTGGCAGAACTATTACTGTCAAAGGCATTATGGTTCACTCCACCGGTGCGAACAATCCGAATCTGCGCCGTTATGTGGGTCCGGACGATGGACTTTTGGGCAAGAATCAATATAACAACCACTGGAATCAAGACAAACCGGACGGTCGGCAGGTCTGCGTACACGGCTTCATCGGAAAACTGGCTGATGGGAGTATCGCTACTTATCAGACATTGCCGTGGAATCACCGCGGTTGGCATGGGGCCTCCGGCTCAAAAGGATCGGTCAATGACAGCCACACAAGCTTTGAAATCTGCGAGGATGGATTGACCGACAAAGTCTATTTCAACGCAGTCTACAAGGAAGCCACCGAACTGTGTGCCTATCTCTGCAAGGAGTATAATCTCGACCCGATGGCGGATGGCGTTATTATCGGTCATTACGAGGGGCATAGGCGCGGCATCGCCAGCAACCATGCCGACCCCGGCCACTGGTTTCCGAAGCACGGCAAGTCAATGGATACATTTAGAGCGGAGGTCAAAAGGCTACTCACGGAAACAGAACCGTCAAAGCCTCCCGCTCCCACTCCAACTGAGCCGAAAAAGCTATACCGTGTACAAGTCGGTGCTTACGCCGTCAAATCGAATGCCGATGCCATGCTCAAAAGGGTAAAAGCGGCGGGATTTACGGATGCTTTCATCAAAACCGATTAACCAGCTTATGCTGGTACGCAAGTGCCCCTCTTCTGTCTGTAGACGGTAGAGGGGTTCTTTTCATTTCCCCTCCGAATGGAGGATATCATATGACTACTGCTCAAAAAGAACGGATTGAATACTTGCGCGGCAAAGGTGACAGCTATGCCGCTATCGCTGCCGATCTCGGTATGTCCGAAAACACCGTCAAGTCCTACTGCCGCCGAAATAACATCAGCGTTTCGATAAACCAAGAACTGCCTGTGGCCACTGATGCCTGTGCCAACTGCGGAATCCCACTTCAGCACATGCGAGGTTCTAAGCAGAAACGGTTCTGTTCGGACAAGTGCCGTATGGCTTGGTGGAAGGCACACCCTGAGGCTGTGAACCGCAGAGCCGTATATCATTTCGTATGCCCGATCTGTAGCACGGAGTTTGAAAGCTATGGTAACGCACGTCGGCGATACTGTTCCCGCACCTGTTTTGGGCAGTCACGGAGGGCTTGCCATGAGTAAAGACGAAGCAATCCTCCGCTACAAGTCTGCTATGGCGGTGTTTAAAAACTGGCATACAAATGGCATCATTTCTGATGATGACCTGCAGTCAATAGATACAATACTTGCCCAAAAGCATGGTTTATCCTCGTGCAGTATATTCCTCGAAAATGACTTGCTATGTAAGGAAAACAGAGTGATATATGGTAGTGCGAAAGGAGGCCATTATGGGCAGAAAGATAACAAAAATTGAACAAACAGTGCCATTACCGACCAAAGAACGGGTCGCAGCCTACGCTCGTGTTTCCTGCGGTAAAGATGAAATGCTTCATTCCCTTGCCGCTCAGGTCAGCTATTACAGCAATCTGATACAGGGCAAACCTGAATGGGAGTATGTTGGCGTGTATGCCGACGAAGCGGAAACCGGCACGAAGGATTTAAGACCTGAATACCAGCGACTGCTTGCCGACTGCCGTGCGAGACGCATCGATCTCGTCCTCACGAAGTCTATCAGTCGCTTTGCGAGAAATACAGTCACATTGCTTGAAACTGTACGGGAACTTAAGGATCTCGGCGTCGGCGTATATTTTGAGGAGCAAAACCTGCACTCGCTTTCAGGAGACGGAGAGTTAATGCTCACCATCCTTGCAAGCTACGCACAAGAGGAAAGCCGCTCTGTCAGCGAAAACCAAAAGTGGCGTATCAGAAAAGATTTCAAGGAAGGCAAGCCCTCCAACAATATCCGCATTTACGGGTTTGACTATAAGGACTTCAAGTTAACCATTATTCCCGAAGAAGCCGAGGTCGTTCGAATGATATTCGCCGACTATTTATCGGGACTTGGTAAAAATGCGATTATGAAGAAGCTGATTAGGCTCAAAGTCCCCACCAAGTGCGGTGGTCGCTGGTCAGAAAGCACTATAGGCTCTATTCTGGGGAACGAGAAATTTATTGGTGATACGTGCTTGCAAAAAGGCTTTATCACTGACCGCCTTACAAAGCGATGGAAGTCAAACAGCGGCGAGCTGCCGAAATACTACATCGAGGGTTCACATGAAGCCATTATCGACCGCGAGACCTTCGATGCGGTTCAGATTGAGATGGCTCGGCGGGCAGCAAAAGCAAATCATCCCCGGAAGCTGACATTCAGCGAATTTTCGGGACTAATCACCTGTAAAAAGTGTGGAGCAAAATTCCGCAAAAAGGTAAGCGGGGTCGGCACAAAATATGCCAAGGTGGTTTGGGCTTGCGCTACCTACACTTACCGAGGAAAGCACGAATGTGCCGCCAAGCGAATACCCGAGGACATACTCAAAGAGAAATGCACCGAAGTGTTAGGGCTTGCTGAGTACGACCCCAATGTATTAGCAGAAAAAATCACAGCGATAGCGGTCCCCGACGACGGCGTCCTGGTATTTACTTTTAAGAACGGCACAGAGCAAACATCTACATGGAAAAATCGCTCCCGACGAGAGAGCTGGACTGACGAGATGAGGCAAACCGCAAGAGAACGGGCGCTGGGAGGTACGGATAATGGCTAATATTCGAGTTATCCCTGCCACCGCTCCAGCTTTGTCGGCGCAGTTAAAGTCGAACGCTGTCAAGCGTCGCGTGGCAGCTTACGCAAGGGTTTCCACCGACAGCGACGAGCAACTTACAAGCTATGAAGCGCAGGTTGACTATTACACAAAACTCATCCAGAACCGAGAAGACTGGGATTTTGTGACCGTCTACACGGACGAAGGGATTTCTGCGGTCACCACCAAGAAACGCGATGGTTTCAATAAGATGGTAGCTGATGCTCTGGAGGGCGGCATAGACCTCATCGTCACAAAATCAGTCAGTCGCTTTGCCAGAAACACAGTGGACAGCCTCACAACCGTCCGCAAACTCAAGGAAAAAGGCGTGGAAGTCTGGTTCGAGAAAGAGAACATCTATACGCTGGATTCCAAAGGCGAGTTACTTATTACAATTATGAGCAGTTTGGCGCAGGAAGAAAGCCGCTCCATTTCAGAGAATGTGACTTGGGGTCAGCGCAAGCGAATGGCGGACGGCAAGGTCAGTCTTCCATACAAACAATTCCTCGGCTACGAGAAAGGTGAGGACGGCCTACCGCAAATAGTTCCTGCCGAAGCAAAAATTGTTCGCCTCATCTTCCGGCTCTACATGGAGGGCAAGACATTCTCGGCAATTGCCAAACATCTCGAACGGCATAACATTCCATCACCGGCGGGCAAGGAAACGTGGCAAACGGCGGTGGTGCGGTCAATCCTGACCAATGAGAAATATAAAGGGCATGCCCTACTGCAAAAGACTTTCTGTGCAGACTTCCTCACGAAGAAAATGGTCAAGAACGAAGGACAGGTTCAGCAGTATTATGTGGAAAACAGCCATCCCGCCATTATCGAACCTGATGAGTTCGACGCCGTTCAGCTTGAAATAGAGCGACGTAAGAACCTCGGAAGACCCACAAGCAGCACGAGTATATTTGCGTCCCGACTTATCTGCGCGGATTGTGGCGGTCGCTTCGGCAAAAAGGTCTGGGGCAGTTATAAGGGCGACAAGACCTACCGCAAAGAAGTCTGGCAATGTAATGACAAATACAAACGGCTCGGCAACCCCGGAAAAGGATGCCAGACGCCACACATCACCGAAGAAGTGATTAAAGAAAGGTTTTTAGCCGCATTCAATCAACTAATGCATAACCGCGATGGGCTGCTTGAGGACTGCCGACTTGCTCAAAACATCCTCTGTGATACCACGGCAATTGATACAGAACTTGCCGAATTGTTCCGTGAGATTGAGGTTGTTACCGAACTCTCCAGAAAAGCAATTTATGAAAATGCCCGATCGGCAGTAGACCAGAAGGAATGGACGGAGCGTAACAACGCCTATCTCGAACGCCACCGTAAAGCTTCAGAGCAAGTCGATGAGTTGGAAGCGATCAAGCGAGAGCGCCTTGGCAAGGGCAAAATCATCGAAGGCTTCATCAAAGACATCGAGAGCCGCCCACTCGCCATCGCCGAGTTCGACGAAAAACTGTGGCTTGCTGTAATCGACCAAGTGACGGTCAACCAAGATGGTGCAATGACATTCAGATTCAAAAACGGCTCGGAAGTCACAGCTTAACATTCAACTATTTACGGCTCGCCAATCGGCGGGCTGTTTTTTTGCAGTAATAATATCTTTTAACGATTACAAGGCAAATCGTTAAAAGATGCACACCCCCAGAGGTCTAATCGTTAAAAATAAGCACTTGGCAGTCACAAGTTCGTGTCAAGTATCCTTCGAAAACGGCTATTCTATAACACCAACTATTGCTACAAGGCGAAAAGCACAAAGCCCGAAAGTGGCTTAAATCAAGGACTTTCGGGCAAACAAAAAACCACCTGCTGACAAAATTTTTTTATCAATAGATGGTATTTGATTTGGCTCGTGCGTCGAAAAAAGATGCAAGTCAAAAATCCTCAAAAACCCTTGTAGCATAAGAAAAAACAAGCTTTTCTACATTCCTATAAAATTATTCTTCGCCTGCGATTTGCTTATTTGTAAAAAGTAACGTGCGTCATAAAAAGATGCATATTTTCACTGGCTCAAATCCATGCCGTTCTGTTTCAACGTCTTTCCGTAACTGTAAATATAGTCGCCGTGAAACGACACCAACTTGCCTCCACATAACCATTGTATCATATAATCGCAGAGGCTTACCTCTGCCTTTGCAAACAATTCGGGGTTATCTTTCAGCACCGCAAGTTCAGGATTCTTGTTTATCGCGTTCGTCATATCGTAGGATTTGATCTCGCCTGTTTCATACTCACAGATAACAGTGTACGGCGGTTCGGTTCTTACCGAGATTGTTTTTGGAACATACCATGCGATCACAGCAATCATCTCCTTTACGACTTGTTCACTAACGATATTTCTTTCTCTTTCTGCCAGACGCAGTTCTTGACAAGCTCGTCACGCTTTTCATCCGGCAGGTTCATAAAGTCAATCACTTTCTCATTCGGGAACATGGATTCACAATATGCGGGCATGACGCCATCGGGAACAATCCCGATTTTTTCTTTCTCGGTCAAACGATCCGATAGAATTTTCGCCTCATGCATATAAACCGGAAGTCCGGCTCGGCGCAGTGCGAGATAGAACTTGACTGATTCGACGGTTCTGTTCCAGGCATCTCCGGCGACACTGAGGAAATATCCTCTCTCATCGTTTCCGACATAAAGACTGATATGCGTTGAATTACCGCCGCGACATACTTCCCACGGGTGTCCGCCGTGGCGCTCTCTGTCGTGGAGCCAAGCGTGAAAAGCTTCAGCGGAGTCGGGATCGATTTCACTCAATCCGTCGTCGCGCCCGTCCGCGTGTTTCTCATATTGCGCTCTGATCGGTAAGTCCGTACCGTCGTAATTGTTCGCCTTGTATCCAAGCGAGCAGAATCGGTAGAAGTCGTTCGCCGTCATAGTTGGTATACGATCTTTCAAATCAGCCGGATTACCGAATTGTTCAGCGGCATATCGGACGAAATCATCGATATCTTTCTGCGGCAAATCCTCGAAGAAGGATTCACGAGCTTCGGGAAAGACATCCCACAAGTGCCGGCGGAGGATAGTTCCGGTTCGGTGTTGCACAGGAAGCTCACGCTGAACGCGCTCGTTGTATGTCCCGTTCTCCAGCTCGGCAATGCATTCTTTGACGCTGTCCCGAATCCATTCTGCGAATTCAGATATGTCAATCGGAAATGCGGAGCGTTCTTTTCTTTTATCATCTTCTATGACAAACTTTTCGCCGAGAAAGATGGCGCGGTAATTGATTTCGGTATCATCCACCGCCGTGAAGCTGAACCACTCGGTTTCGTTCGGGTATTCGTCCTTCCACCACTGCTCGTATTCCTCGCGGCTTTCGACTTCGCCGTCTTCGAGCATCTCATCGAAGTTGCCGAAGTCCTCGATAGTGCCGCGTTCTGCCGTGAACCACAGCTCCCGCGCTCCGTTTTTCGATACAGGTGACAGGCGCTTTACCATCTCGAAGGTTTCATCGAGCAGCTCGTATGTGCGGTCGTCGTATGAGGTATTGTTGTTGTATGCTCTGTAGTTTCGATCCTTCAAAATGTGGATATAGTGTTTTACCCTCGGCGCTTTCAGCTTTTCGCTCATTCCGAATCCTCCGTTCCCGCACACAGCTTCTTTGCTTCTTCGATATCTTCCTCCGTGTAGGGAAAAGGAAGCCGACCGAGTCGGACTGTTTCTTCAATAAAGAGGCGAACGGATTCCTCAACCGTGATGCCGATAGCTTCAAGTATGGGTTTCACTTTTTCAAGCAGTTCGGTATCGACCTGCACCTCAATCGTCATCATCGCCATCGTCTTCACCTCCGTAATCTTTCAATATATACTGTAATTCTGCCGCGTGAGCGAACAGCTCGCGGTTATCGTTAATCATTCTTTGTGCGGCTATCTTCGCCTTGTGTTCGTTATTGTTTTCCACCATCTCGTCAAAGGTCACAGGAACGAAGTTGTTTACATCGACGCCTGCGTTGAGCATCAGCCCGGAGCGTTCGATAGGCGGCCAATACTCCGCGTGCGTGTTGGCGTGAATGTGACCGTATATCATATAGCAGTCTCTGTTCGCCTGCGGCCATGTCATCATCGGGTAATGGCAGAGTGTCAGCTTGTGCTTTCCGTCAGAGACATACAGCAGGTTGTCGATGCTCTCGAAGTATTGACCGGTATCGCATTTCTTCAGCCAGCTTCTGTCGTGATTGCCGACAATCAGATGCTTCTTTCCTTTGAGCCGGGAGATAATCGCTTCCGGATTCTTTGTCCGGAACAGCAGATCGCCGACTATATATACCGTGTCCGCGTTCGTTATCTTCTTATTCCAGCTTGCAATCATCGTTTCGTTCATCTCGGTGATGTCGGAAAATGGTCGGCCGCACAGCTTCAAAACATTCGCGTGGTCAAAATGCGTATCCGCAGTAAAATAAATCATGATTGTTTATCCTTGCTCCTTCCGTTATTCCATACTCATCCCGCCGTCGATATCTGCTTCAATATTTCCGATGCGGCAGGTTACGGTCTTTGTTTCACCCGACATAATATTAGTCCGATTATCATCATGACCGTAGAACACATTGTATTTGCTGTTATTGATTATCTCAAATTCGCTGACGTCGGAATCATACGGAGCGATACCGCGCATCATTCCGTTATATAGGAAAAAACGAATCTGTGAATTGTCGCCGAACAAGACGGTGTCCTGAAACATACCGAGGTGAAAATAACGCCTGAGCGGTTCGCTCTCGCTGCCGTCATCATTAATGTATGTTACCTTCTGAATGATGCCATCCTTGTCATAAAGGTAAACTCTCGCCTTATTCGGGTTTACATCCATTCGTCTTGTCCTTCCCCTCAAGCTTGTCCAGCCTCTTGGTCAAATCGCTTTGCAGCGATCTCCAAAGCTCCGCGTAGTCGATATTTTCTCTGAACTGAAACTCTCTGTCAATATCTTCAATCATTATGCCTATCGTCTTAGAATCGAGGATCGTCATATACTTGCGGACGAAGTCTGCGACGACGGACGGCATATAAGTGTGCCTTCCGATTGAGTACCGGAGCGCGCTGTTTATGATACAGCCGAAATCATCGTCAAAGCAGTAATCAAACCATTTCGCCGGGCATAGAACATATTCCTTCTTGTTTTCATCCGTTATAACAAAACCGACATTTTCTCTGTCAACAGTTTCGAGTATCTCATCGAAACGGGCTGAGAGATCGTTGCGGCTGATTCTCTCCATCGTATCGGTTGGCTGTAAAAACTTGAAATCGCGCATTATTCGTCCTCACTTTCATCTTTGGATTGTTCGATCATATCGGCTGACTCGAAGCTGTTGTACAGAAAGTGCATCCTGTCTATTCGCTTGTCCGTATGCCAGTGACCGCAGAACCAAGCCTTATAGTTTACTCTTTCCTCTATACTGTCGAGCCATTCTTCCGTGCTTGTATCGACAGTCGATTGATCGACCTGAGTGATAAACATTTCAACGGGTTCGTATTTCATCGGACAGGTATGTGAAAGGATCACATCGAATTCACACTCGGCTATCTGTTTTTCAACGTATGCTTTGATTTCGGCAGACGGCTGTTCGTCCTCCCACCAGCCGTAGCCGCGCATCAAGCGGTAGTATTTATCGACGCTGTAAGCGCCGCCGATGACGAGATACCTGTTTCCGTCTATCGAGTATATCTCACCGTCTTTAGTGAACAGTATTTTAGGGTATAATTCTTCAAACCAAACCTGACCGCCGTTCCATTCTTTCAGCTTATATGAATGAATGGTCGCCGGTCTTTTTTCATGGTTTCCGTGGATACATAACACGGTTGGCTTCACTGCGTTGAGATGTATTTTCATTTCGTCATCGCTGTTATTTCCATAATAATTTGCGCCGACATCGCCGAGAATAACGATAACGTCCGAGCGCGTCAGCTTCATCCGTTTAGCAAAGCGGATGATTCTATATGGCGAGCCGTGGATATCGCCGGTAAAATAGACCACACAGATCTCTCCTTCCATAGGACTCCGAATATATTATAGCAAAAAAACGTGAAAAGTCTTTGTTATTTTGAAAACGTAAACAGGATTTGCGAAAATATAATCAAACAGCATAATACGAAACATAATTAACCGTGAGTTATTGCCTTGACCGGCAGTGGATTGTGTTTGCATTTTATTGAGGTATAATCATTTTGACCTGTTGGCAAGCAGGTAGCGGTTCTCTCGCAGGGCTTCTTTCAGGCTTTTCATGCTTTCTATTATGACTGTACGTTCATATACCGTTAAGCCGCTCATAATCTCAGCTATGTCGTACATAAACGACTGAGAGTTGATTGCGAGATTGTCGGACAGCAGAATGTCAACCGAGACATCGAGAGCGTTTGCTATTGCGACAATGGTTTCAAGACTCATTCCGCGTATTCCGCTCTCTATGTAACTTACGAGTGTCGGCGTTTTGTCGATTATTTCGGATAGCGCGAACTGCGATATCTTCCTCTTTTTTCTGATTTCCCGGATTCGTTTCCCGATTGTGATATAGTTCATTGACATAAAAATTTCCTCCGCAATTTTTGAGTTCATTATAGCGCGGAGGTTATAACACATACAGTAGTTTATATATTTTTCATAAAAGTGTTGATATAATCATAGCGTAATATAAGCTGTAGGCTATATGAAGGAGGTGTCAAGTTGGCTGAGAAAGACAAAGCGTTATTAAAGGTAATCGGCGCAAGGATTCGTACCGTTCGCACCTCGCAGAATATGAGCCAACAGGAGCTGTCTGACAAAGCCGGCTTATCACTTCCGCACATCAGTGATGTGGAACTCGGAAAAACCAACCCACTACTTCTGAACTTTGTTCGCATAGCGGAGGCTTTACAGGTTTCTACGGATTCGTTGCTTCGACCGGATATACCCGAGGTGAAGCATATATATAAAAACGAAGCGATGGAGGTCTTCTCCGATTGCACAGCTTCCGAGATGGAGGCAATCATGAAAATTGTTCGGGAAGTTAAGACCACGCTTCATACGGAAAAATCAAAATATACCGAAGAATGAGAACGGGTTATGCCCGTTCTTTTTGTTTCGATTATGACCGCCGACTATGTTTTGCGGTCTTTTTATATGTTTTTTCTCGTTTCATAAACTCACAGTTATCCACTTGACTGTGGGTTTATTCCTTTTATAAGGCGGTGACTATATAATAATGACGAACTTATAATGAGTTCGGTTCGGAGGTATATATATGTGTGTTTCGGAAAACAGCAAGGAGCTTACGGTGGCGTTTCCTTTTGCGCCCGATGAAAAAGAAATCGAAAAGGCGGATCGGCTCGCTGAGTATCGCGCGAGTATGCTGACACGGAAGCGTGAAAGACCCGATCCCAATCGTCATCTGCGTGTGGCCGTTTACATCAGGTATTTCAATACTACGGAGCATGAAAATTATCTCGATATTATCAAAAGCAGATATGACGCGGTGCTTTCCGTATGTAAGAATTGGGAGTTCGCCGGATTTTATGTCGATGAAGGAGCAACTGCGCCCGTCATGGAACGCGCCGAAGCGTGGGGACAACTGCTTTGCGACTGTATGGATAATAAAATCGATTTAATTGTCACAAAGAAAATCAGCGATGTATCGAAGATCATCTCTGAAATGACGATCTGTGCGAGGCTGCTTGCTTCGCTCGAACATCCGGTAGCTATCTATTTTGAATCAAATGATGTCTTTACCGGAGCATCCTATTTTCAAAACGATTTGCGCGATAAAGACTTCTTACCTCCGGGATGGGAGGTTGCAAGAATAACCGATACGGAGATTGCGGGTGAACTTCATGGGTAACAGAAGAAAAAGGGCAAAAACAGAAGAATCGAGGGACGCCGTCCGAAAACGATATCAGTTTCACACCGATCCGGAAAACCATAAAGTCATACCGGCTCAGAAGCAGGTTGATTATTACGATAACGATGTTTCACAAAGGGTTGCGGTATATGTCAGAGTATCGACCGACAGCGCCAAACAGACTTCGTCGTATGAGATACAGAAGCAATATTACGAGGAATTTGTGACACGGCATCCGTTATGGACTTTGGTTGATATCTACGCAGACGAGGGCATCAGTGGGACTTCACTTGCGCACAGAGATGCATTCAACAGAATGATTTCGGATTGTAAAGCCGGAAAAATCGATGTCATTATCACAAAAAGCGTTTCACGCTTTGCTCGAAACATTCTTATCTGTATAGGTATAACAAGAGAACTTGCCGAATTATCCCCGCCTGTCGGTGTGTTTTTTGAGATGGAAAGCATCTTCTCGTTGAAAGACGATTCACAGATGGCATTGGCGTTTCAGGCGACAATGGCACAGGAGGAATCTCATGTCAAAAGCAGAAGCCAAAACACCTCGCTTGCAATTCGTGCGGCAAACGGAATTCTGCTGACACCTGAACTGTACGGCTATTACCTGAATGAAGAAAAGAAGCTTGTTATTAATCCGGAGGAAGCTCCGACCGTTAAGCTGATCTTTTATATGTACCTTTACGGCTACTCCACAAATAAGATAGCGGAAACCCTTACTGCGCTTGGAAGACCGACATACAATGGTAATTCGGTATGGTCGCCGGGTACGATAATCGGTATGCTTCGTAACGAACGCCATTGCGGTGAGGTGTTGACCGGAAAGACATGGACGCCGAATTTCATTACTCATAAAGTGCGGCCAAACCGCGGCAATCTTATACAACACAGATATTCACAACACCATGAGGCGATTATTTCTCGTGATGATTTTATTGCCGTTCAACATATGCTTGCCAATGCGAAATACGGGAATAAGTCTATTCTGCCAAATCTCTGTGTTATCAAGGAAGGCAGTTTGAAGGGCTTCGTGACCATCCATCCGAGGTGGGCGGGATTCAAGGCGGACAATTACCGGCTCGCTTCTGACAGCGCCTATTCCGGCTCGGAAGACAAAAGAGAAAACAAAGTCGAAATTTCGGCAGAAACGGGTGATTTTGATATGCGCGGTTTTGAAATGGTAAGAACAGATTTTTTCGATAATCAACGCCGCCTTTCTGTTTCGATGTACGACACGAAAATGAAGTTCAGCTCGGAGTGCATCCGTAAGTTCGGTAAAACAATATATGTCGAGCTGTTGATTCACCCAAGTGAGAAAAAGCTCGCGGTCAGAGCGACAATCAAGTCTAACAGAAGTGCCATCGCCTGGTCGAGAGTTTATGAAACGATATATTATCCGCGCGACATTTCGGGAGCTGCATTTATTGGGACTATTTACGAATTGTGCGGGTGGAATCCGGAATGGAAGTATCGTTTAAACGGTGTTCTCCATAAAAAAGACGGAGAAGCGGTCATCATATTCGATATGTCTGAGCCGGAGATTTTCATTCCTTCATATCAGAATCAGGAGCAAAACAGCGAAGATAGGATGGATGATGCAGAGCACGGAGCAACACCGCTTGTTGTGTCCGGTAAGCACATTAAGGTTATTCCCGAAGCATGGGCAAATAAGTTCGGACATCAGTTTTACGAGCGTTCTGCCGCAGAAACAAACTCGAGGTTCAATCATACCGGCGAATGGGATGTCGGGAACGAGGGAACTACATTTGATATCCAATACGACGAAGACGGGAAAGTATCGCCGACTGTAAGTGAGGAACTCCGAAGTTATATTCTGAGTGAAATAAATACCGATGCCAATAAGGAGGTACAGAACGATGAATGACGTATATAACAGTGATCCGGTGGGAGAAGCCTTACGAAGAGTCGGAGTTGATGTCAGCACCGAGAATGTAGTATCAGAGCAAGCTGAAGCATTGCCTGTCGCTTCAATCGTTGCGGCTTCGGAAAAAATTATCGAAGACGATGAGGCGTTTGATTATAACGGTTATCAGGTTGTCAGACGCGAGTTTTTTTCTCATATCAATGAGCCGTCTATTACCTTCAATAACTGCAAGATCGGTGTAAACCGTGCCTGCGTATGCAAGCTGCCGGATGTTGACTTTGTTCAGATACTTGTTAATCCAAACACTAAAAAACTTGCTATCAGACCATGTGCCGAAGGCGAGAAGGATGCGTTTGCTTGGAGCAATACTACGCATAATAAAAAGCAGCCGAAGCAAATCACATGCAAATTGTTTTTCGCAATGGTCGTTCAGCTCATGGATTGGAATCCGGATTACAGATATAAAATGCTCGGCAAGCTAATCCGCGCAAACGGCGATTATCTTTTCGTTTTTGATCTGTCTTCTGTCGAAATCTATCAGCGGACATTTACTGAAGGTGAAAAACCGAAAACAGCACGGGTTCCGGTTTTCCCGGCTGGTTGGAAGGGTCAGTTCGGTCTGCCAGTGGAAGAACACCGCAAGTCGCTGCAAATCAATATTCTTGACGGTTATGCCGTTTATGAAATCAAAGAACGGACGGTTTCCGTACAAAATGGCACACCGCCATCTGGCGATGGAACGAATGAAGGGATGGTGAGTGATAATGTCTGAGCCGGATAACAGGGTGTCAATGCTTGTGGATTTGAAGAAGTACAGACTTCGCATCCATAAATCATCGCTTCATCTGCTCGGTAATCCAGAATACATACAATTACTTGTCAATCCTGATGATATGGCGGTAGCAATCATGAGCCGAGATATGCCCGGCGAACAGACTCTGAAAATCAATTGGGACAAGTTGAAGAGCGCCGATTGCGAGTTGTACAGCCGCCTTTTGACTTTGCGTTTATGTGAGGCTTTCGGTTGCATGAAAGAAGGCCGCAGCTACCGATTCACCGGCTACATCATTCCACAGGAGCGGATCGCGTATTTCCCGCTTAAGGAAATGCAGCCGATTGATCAGTATTGAGGTGGTCGTATGTCGGATAAATCACTGATAAAACTCAATATTGAAGAGATGTTCAAAAACCTGATCAGACCGCTGCGTAAAGATGAATATAAACAACTTGAAGAAAACATCGTCAAAGACGGATGCCGCGAACCGCTCATTGTATGGAACGGAACGATTGTTGACGGGCATAACAGATATGAAATCTGTAACCGTCTTCAAATTCCGTACAGCGTCAGAGAAATGGAGTTTGCGAGTCGTGAGGATGCTATTGCGTGGATTTGCTCCAATCAGCTCGGCCGTAGGAATATTTCTGAGGAAACGCGAAAATACCTGATCGGGAAGAAATATGAAGCGGAAAAAGCTATCGGCTCACGCAATATTCTCGGAATCAATCAATATGCTCCGATAGACGAATCTTTGCCTTATGACGATTTCGACCCGGAGGAAGCACAATCCGGACGAATAACAGCATCCCGAACGGCGCAGCGAATCGGAGACGAGTATCATATATCGCACGGAACAGTACAGAAATATGCCATTTATGCTCGAGCGCTCGATGATATTTCAGAAATGGAACCGGCACTTGTTCCTCAGATTTTGTCGGGAAGATTGAAGATATCACATGAGAACATTGTAGAATTATCAAGACAGGATGCAGGAGACGTTAAAAAGTTGAGTAAACAAATGATAAAAACATCACAGGGCTTCGTAAAATACAGTCATACACGAGAGCAGATAAAGCCAAAGATTGAGACGCCATCTACAGATTCGCCGCAACAACCGCTGCCGGCAATCAAACAGATGCCCGAATATGATCCCGACGCCGAGGTATCGGGTTTGATGCTAACTATTCCTTCCTGGACAGGCTCAATTGACAGGACCTGCGCTGCCGCCGATTTTCGCAAGATATCTTCGAAGGCTCGTGTTAATCTGATAAAAGCATTGAATGATCTTCAGTTGAAAATCAATCAGATACTGGATTCGGTAAAGGAGGAAAACTGAAAATGGAGGACTGGAGCGCCTTTGTTCCGAATGTTCATTTCGAACAGATTCCGATCAAAAACCTTGTATCGAATCAGGACTATCAGCGGAATATATCTGTCAATCATGTTCAAAGAGCAGCAGCGAATTTCGATTTGTATCAAATCAACCCCGTGAAGGTAAGCCGAAGGAACAACATCAACTATGTTTTCAATGGTCAGCACACAATTGAAATTGTTGCGCTTGTGTCGGGATCGAGAGATACCCCGGTGTGGTGTATGATATATGACGATCTTGAATACACGCAGGAGGCGGATATTTTCGCTAATCAGATGAAGTTCGTCAAAGCGCTTCAACCCTTTGAGGTATTCATGGCCAACATTGAAGCGGGAAATGATAAACAGCTCATTATACGCTCTCTTGTGGAATCTTACGATCTTACCATCGGCGTAACAAAATCGCCGGGCGTTATCGGAGCGGTTTCTTCGCTTGAAATGATATACGATAAGTACGGGTACCATGTTCTCGACCGGACTCTGCGACTATGCGTTGGCGCATGGGAGGGAGATGTGAATTCTCTTTCGGCAAATATTCTGAAAGGAATTGCTCGACTCATTGTCGCCTTTGGCGATACGATGCGCGATGATCTGTTTAAGGAGAAGGTCGGCGTGGTTTCAATCAAAGACCTGTCCCGAACTGCCAAAGAGAGAAAGGCGGGATCGCTTGGTTATGCCGAAGCCATGCTTATAGCATATAACCGGAAGTTTAAGTCACCGCTGAAATGGGCAAAGCTTTATGAATATCAAACGCGTGACGATTCGGGCGAGGATGACGCTGAAGCTGCCGAGGAAGATGAACAAGCTGATGTAAGCGAGCGGGATGAGTGATTTTCGATTCGCTTTACATCATTTGAATGCCCACCTTGCATGATCTCTCTTACCAATCGCACTTTTAAGGACGAATATCTGATATAGTTCACATTTATTTGCTTGACAATATGTGATTAAAGCTGTATAATAAGGGCAGACTATCTTGAAAGAGGTGTTTGCCATGAAAAGAAACGCGATGCAGTCGCTTATCGACTGGAAAAATAGAGCGCACCGCAAGCCGATGATTATCCGCGGCGCGCGTCAGGTGGGCAAGACCTGGCTGATGAAGGAATTCGGCAGATGCGAGTTTGAGAAAACGGCATATATCAACTTCGACAAGAACGACCGTATGAAGCTGCTGTTCGAGGGAGATTTCGATATCAAGCGGATTCTCCGCGGACTGTCTATCGAGAGCGGTGTAAACATCGAGCCGCAGAACACGCTGATCATTCTTGACGAGGTTCAGGAGGTTCCTGCTGCGCTCGGCTCGCTCAAATACTTCTCAGAGGATGAGAGTACCGACTACTATATCCTTGCCGCCGGTTCTCTGCTCGGTATCGCGCTTCATTCCGGCACATCGTTTCCTGTCGGAAAGACCGCGAAGCTTGATATGTATCCGCTGACCTTTACGGAGTTTCTCGACGCGCTCGGCGAGATAAATCTGCTTGAGCTTCTGCGCGAACGCGATTTTCAAATGATCACCGCGTTCAAGAGCAAGTTCATTGATTTTCTGAAGCTCTACTACTATATCGGCGGGATGCCGGAAGCCGTATATGCTTATGTGCAGAACGGCGATTTGAAGGAAGTGCGCGATATTCAACTGCAGCTCATTTCTGATTATGAACAGGATTTTTCAAAACACGCACCCGCCGCTGTTGTTCCGCGTATTCAGATGGTGTGGGACGGTATTCCGTCACAGCTTGCCAAAGAAAATAAGAAGTTCATCTACAGCGTTCTGCGAGAAGGCGCGAGAGCGAAGGATTTCGAGATAGCGATTCAGTGGCTGCTCGACTGCGGCTTATGCCATAAGGTCGGTCGGGTGACTAAAGGCGGGATTCCGCTGAAAACCTACCGAGACCTGCCGTCCTTCAAGCTCTATCTTGTTGATGTCGGGCTGCTCGCGGCGATGGCGGATATGGACGAAAAATCACTGCTTCGCGGCAATGCGATATTCACTGAATTCAAGGGTGCGATCACAGAGCAGTTTATCTGCCAGCAGCTTGTCGCCGAGGTCGGAGCGATACCGTATTACTGGTCAGCCGAGAACTCAAGGGGAGAACTTGACTTTGTTATACAATACAGCGGTCAGGTTCTGCCCATTGAAGTAAAAGCCGAGGAAAACCTGAAAGCGAAAAGCCTGAAGTCGTTTATCGAAGCGAACAATCTCCCGACCGGTATCCGGACATCCATGTCGGATTACCGCGTAGAGCCGACGCTCATCAATCTGCCGCTTTATGCTTTCTCGGAATTGTATCCTGTATTCGATTCAATAATTAACTAATAAACAATCATCGCAAGACCGCGAAAGGAGTGCCTTTGGCGGTCTTGCTTATTCCATCTGTTCTTCGATTGTGTAACCGCCTCCGAATATCACTTCGAGCTTACCGCCTTCATAGACTTTGATGCATTCAATCATCTGCCTGACTATCGAATCGTCATATCGGTTATTGTTCTTTCTTCGGTCATCGATAATGTTTTGAATTTCGGCAACCCTGGCTTCTGTAGTTCGGCTGTCGGCAATACTGTCGCGGACAGCCTTGATTCGTTTTTGAAGCTGTTCTATCTCATCGGCTATGCTCTTGAACTCATCTTCATGGTTTTCTACTCCCTCGCCGCTTTGTACGCTCTCGGATACCATATTCAGCATTTTACGGGTTAGGGCTTCCACACGTCGTTCAAGTAAATCAATTTCATCGGAGCCGCCGTTCAGTCCGATTGCCTCGCTGATTGTGGCTTTCATAAGGGTGAGGTATGTCGACTCGTCTTCTGCGTTAAACTTGCTCAACGCTCGTACTATGGCGTTCTTGAGCGTTTCTTCTTCGACTGTCGGGGAATTAACGCAGAACTTGGTTCCGTGGTCAAGACGGCTGACACAGCGCCATACGATTCGCGTCTTACCGTTTTTTGCCCAAGTGCATCGCTTGTATCTGCTCCCGCACTCTCCGCATATCAACACATCGGTTAGGGCATATTTTGAATATTTACCCGAGCATGTCAGAGCGTTCTTTTGCGACAGCGGTGTTCTCGAGAGCCTTCGTGCAATTTCTTCCTGAACCTTGTTGAAGTCTTCTCGTTTGATGATTGCCGGGTGGCAGTTCTGTACCAAGTACATTGGCGCTTCGCCTCTGTTCTTTCGTCTTGTCTTGGATATGCAATCGACAGTGACCGTCTTCTGCAGAATGCAATCGCCGCTGTATCTTTCGTTCTTGAGTACATTGATTATCATCGCTCGGCTGAATGAGATGTTTTTGCCGGGGACTTTCGTGTTTTCGGCTCTCAGTTCATCGGATATCATTTGCGGAGTTTTTCCTGCAAGGTAACTGTAGTATATTCGTTCGACGATTGCCGCTTCTTCGGGGACTATTTCCGGTTGACCGTCTTCGCCTTTCTTGTAACCGAGCCATTTGCCGTATGCATAGACTGCCTTTCCTTCTTCGAAGTTCTTGCGGAAACTCCATGTTACGTTCTTACTGATGCTCTCGGACTCCGACTGTGCGAATCCGGCATAGATGACAAGGTACAGTTCGCTGTCGCTTTTCAGAGTATCAATGTTCTGTTCTTCGAAGAATATTCCGATGCCTCTTGCTTTCAGCATACGAACATAGTCAAGGCAATCGACTGTATTTCTGGCGAACCGGGATACTGATTTCGTTATGATATAATCGATTTTGCCGTCGAGACAATCTTTGATCATCTTCTTGAACTGTGGTCTTTTTTCAGCTGTAGTACCTGAGATACCTTCATCTGCGTACAGGCCTGCGAAGCACCATTCTTTGTTTACGGCGATCATCTCGGTATATACTTTTTTCTGCGTGGTGTAGCTTGTAAGCTGTTCTTCGGAATCCGTCGATACTCGGCAGTATGCGGCGACGCGTTTCTGACGATACTTTTCTTTATCGACAATGAATTTGCTTGATGGCTCTAAGACCGTGACGATCTTTTTGGGTATTTTACGTACTTCCACTGTCGGTCATCCTTTCTGTTATTTCTGTCTTGGTTTTGGTGAGTAATCGGATTTCTCCGTTGTCATCGAGGTAAACCGTTTCTGTTAGGTTTGTAAAGTAAGTGCTGTTGAATACTTGCTGTGGAGACATCTGTTCGACCATTTTCTTCGCAGTTATGGCGATAAGGTTTTGCGCCGAGTTTCCGCTTTTATACTGCTCGGCTGCGATCAATCTGATACGTTCAAGTACATACTGCTCATTGGGGTTCGGCTTCTCAAGCTCGAGTCGCATTTCGTTTTGCAGCTTGTAGACTGCCGGGTTATCCGAGGCAGAGGTTTTTATATGAGGTAACATCAATTCACTGTTTTGGATGATTCGATTCATCAGAATGGTCAGTTTTTCGAGCAGGGCGTTATCGGATATCCGAAGCGTATATTTGCAATCATGATTTGTGCAAGTCCAACTTTCACGAACTCGGCATTGATTGTTGATTGTCCGTATCATCTGTGAGCCGCATTTTCCGCATTTTATTCTGTTTCGAATGAGGCTGATTTCGGCGCTGCACCGACCTTGCTGTTTGGTGTTTCTCGCAGCTTTACAGTCGCCGGCTGTTCGGTATAGTTCTTCTTCTATAATTGGGTCGTAAACGCTGTCGCCGGTGTATTTGGCATTCTCAATGATCCTTGCGACTCTCGCTTTTCCCCATATATCTGTGCGCTCGGTATACGGAATCCTTCTTGCAGTCAGATTCTCGGCTATTTCCTTCAGCGAAGCACCGGCTATGTATTCCTCAAATATCGAGCGAATTACTTCTGCTTCACTGTGTTCGATAATCGTTTTTCCGTTCCGTATTGTGTATCCGTAGGGTATTGTTCGAGTCTTTATCATTGTGTTAGCTCCCGTCTATATGATTTCCGTAAAGCTGATACCGCCTATAAAAGTTACCGTCAGCTCATCATTGTTATTAAGCGTCATCGCTTCTACCGTTTCATTAAATAACAGTTCATCGAATGCTGTCAGCGGTTCAGAGATTTCAGTGATTCTTTTTCGCAGCGTTTGTATATTCTTCAGCTCGTTTTCGAGCTTTGACTCATATGCCGACTGCCGTTTGCTTTTCAACTTGGTCAATTCGTTTGTTATCTCATTTGCCTGCGAATGATACACTTCGAGAGCTATATAACCTTTGATGCGAAGCTGTTCAATCATTAGGAGTTTTGCGTTCAGATCGCTTATCTGCCGATTTATCTGCATAACGTCTGAGTTCTGCTTTTTCATGAACAGAATCGCCGTTTCAAGACTGCGTTCCGTCTGTTCGAGTATATCCGTGTCGCTGTATTTCAGTTTATTGACTACAGCGATGAATCCGTCATATATTCTGTCTTCGCCGATATAGTGCGAATTGCATGAATCGGCGTTTTTCACATGCATCGCGCAAGCCCAGCGAGGGACACCTCTGACAACCCTGCGGCGGTAGTATGAACCGCAATCACCGCAGCCGATCTTTCCCGAAAGCGGATATTCCGTTATTTCGCTTTTTCTTGCGTTCTCAGCCTGCCGTTTCTTCAGAAGCGCGTTTGCCATTTCAAACGTTTCTCGGTCAATGATTCCGGTATGCGTTTCGGTGACATAGTATTTGTCTTCTTCACCACGGTTTTTTACCTTTTTGAAGGGCAGTGGCGTTGTGAATGTTTTCTGATATAAAGAATCGCCTATATTCTTCTCGTTAGATAGAATACAGGCGATTCGTGCAGATCTCCATGTGTCTTTTCCCGATTTTGTTGGGATGCCTCGGCTTGAAAGAAGCTCGGCTATCGTTTCGGTCGACTTGCCTTCGAGGTAATAGCCATATATATCGCGGACAACACTTGCTTCGGGTTCATAAGGTTCGAGCTTTTCGCCGTTGTAGCGGAAACCGTAAGGTTCACTCGCGTTGAAGTAATCTCCGTCTGCCATTCGTTTGCGGTTGGCAAGACGCATATTCAGCGAGATTGAAGTCGATTCCTCTTGGGCAATGGCAGCGAATGTATTGATAAGCATTTCATCGCCGAGGGAAAGAGTGTTTATGCCTTCTTTTTCAAACTGAACCCCGATGCCGAGCAGCTTGAGCTTTCTGACATATTCGAGCGTTTCTTTTACATTTCGTGCGAATCGTGATACGGATTTTGTGATTACAAGGTCTATCAGTCCGTGTTCGCACATCTGAATCATTCGAAGGAATTCAGGACGTTTGGATACTACGGTTCCCGTTATGCCTTCATCTGCGAAAATTTCGACTAACTGCCATTCTTTTCGCCTGTTGATTAGGTCTGTATAGACTTTGATTTGCCTTGCGTATGAGTTGAGCTGATCTGCCGAGCTTGAGGATACTCGACAGTATGCCGCAACACGAAGCTTTTCGATCTGCTGTTTGCTTGCGGGTGATATGAGTGTTACTTTCGGCATTTGTTCAGCTCCTTTCATGGATTGTCACACATCATTATATCCGAATGAAATCAAATAGCCAGAGAGAATCGACGGCAATTTGATAACTTTCGGAAAATTTCGAACTTAACTTGTCGGATGCCCAATTGGGCAATTATGAGCTTCGATTATGATGTTTGATTATGATTTCAAGAATTTAGATTATGTTTTGGTTTGTACTACATTTTGGTACAAACCACTTTTGACCGGACGGCATCAATCAGCGATGACGATATCCGCACCTGTTAATTTCTTGTAATATGCCTTTGCGCGGCTGTATTCTTTCCATGAGATATCACCGCTGTCGCGTAAGGATTTCAATATGGAAATAACCCGAAGATAATTCGCGTTCTTTGTTTTATTCTCTGCGAGCATTTCTGCCTCCGTTTCCAAGCGAATTACGCTCAAAAATATCTGTATTTTACGTTTCCCGTTTCTGCTTCCTCTTTCATTTGCAGAAGCAGTTCGTAGAACTCGTCTGCGGACATAAGTCTTACCTCGGTTTCAACATCCCCGTCGCTTTCGGTAAAGATAAACGGGATATTGTTGCGGCGGCGGTAATTCCACTCGGAAAACCATTCACTGTCAACCGCTCCAAACGTAATCTCTATTTCGCTATTGCTGAAATTAATGTTCGACTCGTCTTCCGCATCCCAAATATCGTTATTTACCTCGTCGCAGTCATTTCCCGTATATGGCTCGCCGATATAACGAGCGAAATCGCTTCTGTCAATTATCTCTGTGTTCATCATTATTATGTTCCTCTTTCATGTATGTGTTTTTCTGTTTAGTAAAATCTTCGATTCCTATACTGACAAAAAAAGCGCGGTCAACCGCACTTAATGTCTGCTTATCAAGAGAACCGATGTAATCGAGCAATCGGCTCTTATCCAATGTTCTGATTTGGTCGAGCAGTATAACGCTGCCTACACTTATACCACTTCCGCCGTTCTCCACTAACACATGAGTCGGCAAGTCCGGTTTCTTCATTTTTGATGTTACCGCTGCCACAACTGTTGTGGAGTAACGGTTGCCGATATCGTTTTGAACGATCACCACCGGCCTTGTTCCGCCTTGCTCACTCCCGACAACGGGATCAAGTGAAGCTATATATACATCACCGCGTTTTATCTGCGTAATACACGCCTCCTGTCATTTCTTATCTCTTTGCAAATAACCGAGCAGCCCGCTCTGAGCTGCTTTGATTTTTTGAATCCGACCATCGAGATGAGCTACCGTTGTGGCAATCTCGTTTTTGCCGGTCGCGTAGTAATATCCGTTACGCCCGCTGCATATCGGAATTCCGGCACAGCGCAAATCATTTACCATGCGTCTGATATCGGTTCCTTTACAGCCGAATCGACATTCAAGTATCTTACTTGTCACAGCATTTTCTTTGCCGCGGCAGTTGTGTTTCAAAAACTGTTGTAGTTCTGTCATGACCTCTCCTTTGTATAAAATAATACGTTATCACGGATGCCCGACAGTTACCTACCGGGCATCCGATCTCGTTTTGCGTTATTTGTTCTATTTGTTCTCAACACCCCGAACAGGGCATACAGCAGACGAATGACAGTGAATCATTCTCACGGGAATCTCACCCCAACTGTGGTTCTCACAGAGCTACCCCCAGTGCTTGCGACGGCTCACGGCTGATAAGACCGCTTCAACGCTCGAGCGATAGGCTGGGCAGGAGTATCATTATCCTCGTTGTCTGTCATCGCGATCCGGAAGGAACAATCTTCCGGTCGAACACAAGAGAGAAACACCGTTTTTATTACGGCGCTTTTCTCCGGCTCAGTCGCTTGGCGGTTCATCACCGCACAACAACGAGAACGTATCTGCTGAAGGACTATTCGGTTGTCAAAGAACGGTAAAGGGCGACAGTATGTTCTAATCGGGAACTTACTTTTTTGTCCCTTCACCTATCGCGGCGAAAAGCGGGTTTTGAGAGGTCTTTTTACCGAATATTTTTTTAATTTTCTTTTTTACATGCTCAATGCTGTCCTGTACTGACCGTTGTGACACGTGTTCTTCCTCGGCAATTTCTCTTGTGGTCATACCGTTTTGACAGCATTTTCGGATTCGTCTGCGTTGCACCTCCGTAAGAACCGCATCAATTTGATCAAGCATTATTCGAATATCTCTATTACGTTCACGATTCGTAATCGCTTTCTCATAGCTTTCTTCGACCGAGCATACTTGGATTGCATTTTCGCTCAGCCCTTCAAGCGACAATGTATGGTCAGATTCAAGATGGCGGGCTTTTTCTTCGGTGTGCAGGTCTTCGTCAGACAAAGCCTTAAACCTCAGAAATTCTTCCTCGCTGCCGAAATCTTCTTTTGTTACACGGGTTACTTTTCCGAAAGCATCGGTATAAACAACCGCGTCTTTATCCTTCTTGTTGAGGACATAAAGGTTCTTTGTTTCAAACATTATTGTGATCTCCTTAGAAATTTGATTTTTGATTGGCTTCGGATAAATCAAAAATCGGAGATCACGGATATTTTGCTATATAAGGCTCCCATGTCCTTTCCATATAAGTCCTTTCTTACGGGAGCCAAAGGACTTCTGAATACTGTATGAAGCGTATACGGGTACAAAAAAAGCACCGCAGAAATCGGAAGACACAGTTATCCTGTATCATTCCGGCTTCATACGGTGCCAGGGCAGTCACGGTTCAATCATACGCTGATGAATGAACCGGCTCCGCATACGCGATTAAAGTCGTATTTTGTTATTCAGTTTTTTGAGCCGCTTTCAGTATCCAGTCGCCGTAATAGAGCCACCTCAGATACCAAATACCTTTTTGTGAGCGGAAATATGAGATGTTTATCGGGCCTTCGAATTTGCATTTCTGACACTTGACATCCTTGTGACCGACTGCGTCAGAGTATACTCTGTCGACAACAAATTCACATTTCGGACAGTGAACATCTCTCTTAGTCAGACCCACGACCTCATGTGCAGACAGGTCGAGCTTTTCTTGCTTTTCCGGTGCGGGCGGAGGACGATCAAAGCATCGTTTTGTCACTCTCTCAGTCATCTTCGCCGGTTTCCTTGTTTATAAACTTTATGTAATCGCAGATGTCATGCGGTTCAAGCAACCCGTATTTTTTTAGCTGAATGAGAAGCATGGTATGCGAGACTCCCAGCTCGTCCGCTGCATTTTGCAACGGAACCTTTGTCTGAGGCATAAATACTTCGCTTCCGAATACCGGTACCACGGGTGAATGCAGGTGTTTGTTGAGCTTTCTGACAACAAGGTCAGCCGGCATAAGTAGCGCGCCGGCAAAAATATTCGCCTGATTATCTGACACAGACCGTTGTTCCGACAGGCTTTCGTCGTTAGAATCAGTTATTGTGCTGAACTCCGAAGTAAACTGCGACGGATTGGCTCGCCATTGAACGAAATGACCGATTTCGTGTGCCACAGTGAAACGAAACCTTGTCACTTCCGATTCCTGTATCAAAAGCTCGTCAAGCACAATAACATTTTTGGGGAATACAATCGGCGTAGGGATACCGTCCCGCCACACAAGAAGATGCTTTATCCCGTTTGAAAGGAATCCGATATTATCCAAATCGCTTTCTGCAAACTTATCAAATACTATGGTAATTCCGAAAAAATCTGCAATCCGTTTTATATCTACTTGCTCATACGACTCTGAACCATATACACTGCGAATGATTCCGTTTGCGATTTCCACCATCTCGTTGTTGGAAATGTAAATCGGAATCCTTTTTCCGCGAGGCTTCACACATTGCGTAAGATTACTCCTAATCTTTATGCTTTCGGTACTGTTTCCGTTATGCCGATACTCTTTGCCCATTTGCGTCCTCCTTCTATTGTTTGGCCTCGACAAACCATCTGTTTTCATCGAGAAAAATATACGTTTCCTGACCGCAGATTACTACGGTATATCGCATCCCCGTACCGCCGACTTTCGTTGCGGCGGCGCGGCATACATTTCTGACTCGGTCAATTGAGTAGACTTCGTCGTTATCGAATTTTATCTTCAACGGGCGGATGTTTCCTTCTCCGTCGAAGCAAGCTATTACCTGCACAAAAACTTTCCTTGCCATACTTTGATACCTCCAACCGTTTTACGCACCGAGTATACCGCTCGGCATTATTAACTCAAAGCTATGTTCGCGATTCATGTGTATATCCTGACACAGAGTCGCAGGCATAATGGCATGTTTGCCGAAACGCTCGCGGATAGACTCGATTGCCGTTTCGAGTTTTTCCAACCGATCAATTTTGGTTGAGTCTGTGAACATATCAAGCTGTTGGGGCTGCGTTAGTGGAACCAGATTGATTGCTCTGACTGTTACCGACCGGATCGGACGATCCCATTTATATGATCGCTCAAACAGGTGGAATGCTGTCTTTGCGATAATGGCTGAACTGTGTGTAGCCATCGAGAGCGGACACTGCCACTGTTTCCAGTTCAGTTCGTTATCTCTGATGTTGATTGCTACGCCTGAAGCGTATTTACTGTATGTGCGGAGCTTGTGACCGATATCCTGCGTAAGCTCCAACATGACATTCCATACTTCCGCGCTGTTTTCAAGGTCTTGCATCGTTGTTATGCCATGACCTACGGTTTTGGCGGGAACTTCATAATCCTGCTGCATAACTCGCGATAGGTCGAGACCGTTAGCATACTGCCAAATATATGAGCCGCATTTTCCGAACCATGACTGAACATATTTTTCCGGCATTCGGGCAAGCTCTCCGATTGTATGGATGCCGTAACCTGACAGCTTCTTACTTGTGGCTCTGCCTACGCCGAGCATGTCCGAAGCGGGCAAATCCCATATCTTCTCGCGGAAGCTGTCTTCGGGGATAACCGTAACCGCGTCAGGCTTTTTCATATCGCTGCCGAGCTTGGCAAATATCTTATTGAACGAGACTCCCGCTGAGATTGTAAGACCGAGTTCAATTTTCATGCGCTCCCGTATTTCGTTTGCTATCTTCTCTCCGTTGCCCATAATACCGGAGCCGGTAACATCAAGCCAGCATTCGTCCATTCCATACGGTTCAATCTGATCGGTATAATCGGCATAAATCTGACGGGCGAGTTTTGAATATTTCAGATATTGCTCGTAGTGCGGCGGAACAATAATCAGGTCTTTACACTTCTGCTTCGCCTGCCACAACGCTTCGCCGGTTTGTACACCGAATGCTTTCGCCTTATAGTTCTTGGCAAGGATAATACCATGCCTTTTCTCCGCATCGCCGCCTACCGCGATAGGCTTTCCGCGCAGCTCCGGATTGAGCATACACTCAACGGAAGCATAGAAGTTATTCATATCACAATGCAAAATCGTTCTACCCAAGCTAATCACCTCAATTGCAAACTTTTATTAAAATTCATCAAATACCCCTTGACATACGATGTTTCCGATGGTATTATATATTCGCACGATGTTTCGTGTGACGATTAGAATTATATCACGCACGATGTTTCTTGTCAATAGGTTTTCGGAAAATTCGTGCGAGTTCACAAAAAAATTAAAAATTACGAGGTGCGATATGAAATTCAGTGATAGACTGAAAGAGAAAAGGCTTGAAGCTCAACTAAGCCAAAACGATCTTGCAAAAAAAGCAGGTGTCGGCTCGCGCACTATATGCAACTACGAGACTGGCGCACGTATGCCGAACAGTCTCAGTATCGTCACCAAGCTTGCGGAAGCATTAAGCACAACAAGTACATATCTGCTTGGAGAAGATGGTATGATGGTTGTCGAAGCAAGCGAGAAATACGGCGCTCGCGGTGCAAAACAGGCGAAGGCGCTGCTGTCCGAAGTTACAGGATTATTTGCTGGCGGCGAAATGTCCGAAGGCGATATGGATGAGATGATGAAGGCGATACAGGATGCTTATTGGGATGCTAAAGAGAGAAACAAGAAATATACCCCGAAGAAGTATCGTAAGTGAATGTCCGGATTATGGGACATTGCATCTGATAGAATATACATATACTGAATATCCGTGTCAGGTAACGGAGGTGACGAACGGATGCTGACCTCAGCTACACATGAAATCATAAAAAAAGCGGACTCCATCGTTCGTATGTGCGAAACGAGAAATCCGCGGCAAGTAGCAAAGGAACTTGGAATTATTGTTTTTGATAGATCGTTTTCCAAACAAAAGGGTGCATACACGGTAATCATGAAAAACCGATATGTCTTTCTGAAAGAAGACCTGCATCCGGTTATGGCTGATATTGTTCTTTGGCATGAAATCGGTCACGATCAATTCCACAGAGACAAGGCTGTTAAGAACGGCGCATTTAAAGAGTTCAATATTTTTGATATGCAGCAAAACCGCATGGAATACGAAGCGAATATTTTTGCTGCCCAGGCTTCTCTGGACGACGACGATGTCCTTGAATGTATCGAGTACGGTTACGATATTCAACAGACTGCTCGTGCGCTCAGATCGGATATAAACCTTGTGATCTTAAAGGTGGATACTCTGATACAGCAAGGATATAGGCTCAGACGGATGGAGCATCGCAACGATTTTCTGAAAGGTTGAGAATACGGAGGAATATATCATTGAAAAATGAATTACAGTTTGTCGGTAAAAACAACTATGAGGGCGAAGAGACAAGTATATACAAGTATAAAAACCTCGGCGTAGTAGTATCCAACTCCAACTTCTGCTATGAGACAAACGCACCGGTAGCTGCCGACGAAACAGATTTACATATCTCATTTTCGCTTCGGTCGGGAACAGCGATGCGGCAGAGTGATATTGATTACTGCCTGCGCCGATTCGGAATGGACTTGGACAAATACTATTACACCTTTGATGAATTGTCTTCAGGTAAATTCGGCGAGAAGATGAACATACGACATTACGAGCAGGTTCAAAAGAAGGAATAAGGGATTAGAGCGGCCATCGAGGTCGCTCTTTTTATGCTTATAGTATTGAATATCTGATAGTAATTTGATATACTATGATTAACCCATCCCCATTTTGTCGCACGTAATGTGGTATAATCAAGATATAAGATATAAGTAAAATACAAACAAACCGGAGGAATCATCATGTTTTCAGAAAAAAAGAAGTGTTGCCTGACCTGTGAATATTGGAGCGGGAGCAGAAAGACGCAGTTTCAAGGAAAAGAAGCGGCCTGCAATATGTCGCGTGATACCGGGACATGCTCTAATAAGGCAAGCCTTAAGCGCGGAAAAGCAATGCCCGCAGGAGATGCAGGCTGTAACAAATACGAAAAGTGGAGCGATTTGAAGTAACCGAAAGGATAACATATTGAAAATTATACACGCGTTGTTTTCGGATTCGTCCGGATGTATTTATTGCAAAAAAATCAATGGATTGATTCAGGTTGTGCCGTTAAAGACTCCATGTCTGCAATGCGAGAAGTCGAGAGGGACAATTCAAGGTGAAGGCTGCGAATGTGAATGGGATGACTTTGACTTCTCTGACGATGTCGCGGTATATGACCATATCGCCGAATATGATCGAGTGAACGATTTCAAATCTGTACCGAAAGAGCAACGGTTGACAAGATGGAAAATCGCCAATGATACAGCAAGAATGAATAACCAAGCTCCGCGCGAAAATGTGTGGACACTGGTTCAAAGGCTTGCAGATATTATTAGGAGCGACGATTGCAATGCGCTGTCTTATATGGATAAGGAAATCAGCTTCGACGGTATTTCAGGTGAAGATTCATATGAATTCTGCGCAAAACAAGCGGAATACAGGAAATGGCTGTCCGAGTTTGAGGAGGTTGTCGGGTAATGTATAACAAGTTATGGTCACGCAAGGAACTTACTCCGCAGAAGCTCGGAACCTTCGGCGAGTATTACGCGAAGATGGCGCTTGCCTCATACGGACTGGATATCTTCACTTCCGAGGTCGACGATCACGGAATCGATTTTGTTGCGGAGAGCGCGAAGAGCGGCTTTATGAAGTTTCAGGTCAAATCTCTGCGCAAGTTGAATTATCTTTACATACGGGAAGAAGTATTCTCACCGGATATGGGCAATCTGTATCTGATTCTTGTTTTATTAAGCGATAACGAGGAACCGAAGCTCTTTGTTATTCCTATTTCTGCCTGGTCGGAGCCGGAGAACACAATGTTCGTTTATCATGGGTATGAAGGAAAAAAATCTGCTCCCGAATACGGGATTAACTTTTCGCAGAAGAACATGCCGCAGCTTGAGCAGTATTCCCTTGTCAACATGATAGACAAGCTGCGCTGATTATGGAAAAAAACAAATTAAAGCTGCTTCGGATACTCGACATTCTGAAAGAAACGGACGAACTGCATCCGATTACAACAAACCGGATCATCACCGAACTCGTCCGATACGGGATTGAAGCTGAAAGAAAGTCGGTTCTTCGCGATATCGCCGCGCTCACCGATTACGGATATGACATTCTCCTTCACCCAGACAATAAACTCGGATACTATATGGCAAGTCGGACATTTGAGGATTGGGAGTTGAAGGTTCTCTGCGATGCCGCAATCGGAGCGAAGTTTTTGACAGACGTAAACAGCAGGACACTGTTTGATAAAGTCTGTTCTCTTGCAAGCTCTGACGGGAGGAAGATGCTCCGTTCCGTTACGCCTGTTCCGTCAGCGATAAAAGTCGGTTCGCTGGTGACGAAACTCAGTATTGATGTTACACTCCTGGCAATCAGAAAAAACAAGAAAATCAAATTCAAGTATACTGCTATCGGCGCTGATCTTGAAGCTCATTATAAGCGCGATGGCTCAGCATATTGCGTAAATCCGTATGCATTGATTTGGCGACAGGATAACTACTATCTCATCGGTAATTATGACCGATACGACGATCTTTCGCTCTATCGTCTTGACAGAATCCGTGATATGGCTATCACCGACGAGACCATGAAACCTCTTGACTCTATTCTCGGCTCTAATGCCGACCTGAAACTGAAAGAGTATATCTCGAAGAATGTATATAACTATGTAGGAGAACCTGTCCGTCTTGTTCTGCAGACTACGGAAGATCTGATGGATGACCTCGTCGACTATTTCGGAGAAAACATCCGTGTTACGAAAAAAGAAGACTGTATTCTCGCCGAAGTGTCTGCGCTTAAGAGCAGTGGATTATTCTTTTGGCTGCTTCAATACGGACAGTATGTGACTTTGCTTGAGCCGGAAGATATGCGCGCCGAGGTTGTTCGGCGGCTACAAATCATTCAATCGAAATACGATCCAACGGATTCTGCAACACAAAGGAGAAGCGATGAGGAATAATCTTTTTACATACGCCACAAGTGAGCTTTCACAGGATGCGTTTATTTGTTGGTGCGCAAACTGGCACAACGACGATTCTAAGCCAAAGCTGCGAGAGCTGTCACACAGGTTTATTTCGCTGCTGTCGGATATCAAAGAGATATCGTCGGTTGCGGTTTACCGTCAGTTCAATAAGATCGACGTCCTGCTCGTTGTGAACGATACCACTGCGATTATCGTTGAGGACAAAACCTTCACAAGCGAACACGACAATCAGATAAGCAAGTACAATCAGATACTACATAAGCTACTCGGCAAAAGCGGGTTTCTCGAAATCGGCGGGAACCGGCATAAGATATCGGATATTAAATCGGTCTATCTCAAAACCGGCAATCTGTATCCGGAGGATGAAGCCAATGCGAACTTAGATGACGTGATAATCATCACTCGAAAGGATATGCTTTCTCTGCTTGAGGACTTTGTTAATGAATCGGAAATCGTGCGCGATTACCGAGATAACCTCATGGAGCTTGACAGATGGTATTCCGATTGCGAAGCTCAGTATATAAACGGTGAATACGAGAAGGCTTTCGCTTCGAATTACGGTCAGCTTTACTGTATAAAAGACCTGTTCGGCGGAAAAATGGTCGGCGCGTTTTCCGAAAAAGATATTCTGATCGAGCCGGGCAGCAGCTTTGGCAGACCGTTCACATGGGCATGGCTGTGGGGAAGGTCAAATTGGTATTGGATCGGTTATCGGGTGGACTGCGACGAAAACGGGTATTTTCTATCGTTGAAGCAGTATCGGAATTACAAGTCATCGGACAGCAAAGACATCATCGCCAAAGAAAAATCGGAGATGTTCTATTATCTCCGAAGCGAAATAGGGCGGCTGCTTGAAGACCTGCCGTTAAACGGGATCATCGGCGGGAACAGAGCAGGCTACAACGAAAGCGAGTTGTGTAAATTCTATTTTAAGGACAACGATATTCGGCTGCTGCGAAAGCACCTGATTCCCCTTGCCGGGCAAGCTATTGCGTCGTATTCGGAAAAGCATACACTTAACGATCTGCATTAAACAAGAGCCGTCAATCGCTTCTGATTGACGGCTTTCTTCTTGAGCAGTTTAGCTTTTCACGAATTTTCTCCATCTGCGGCATATGTCGCGTATCGGCTCGTCGAGATACTCCCAAGCCTTGCTTTTTATCCATTCGGGAATGCCGTAGGCTGCTTCGGCTATCCCTCCGGTGATTGCGGCGAGTGTGTCGCTGTCGCCGCCGAGCGATATTGCATTGCGTATTGCGTCCTCATAATCCGTGCTTTCAAGAAAAGCTGTAATTGCCTGCGGGACAGTATCCTGACAGGTTTCATTGAAGCGGTAATCCTCGCGGATTTCGTTTATGGTTTTTGTCAGAGTATATTTGGTGTGCTTTCGGATATGGTCTTTCCATTCGTCTATGTTGTTCGGATAATCCTGATAATGTCTTGCGCGAAGCATCAGCCATTCGGCTCTTGCGGTTTCCTCTGCTCCTTTTACTCCCTCAGCATGATTGTGCGTAACCTCTGCGGTCGTTCTTGCTAAAACTATTACATCGCCGATGCACTCGTGAGCGAATTGAGTTTGCTCGCAAACCCATGCGCAAGGCGAAACACGCATCGCCGAACCGTTTCCGTAGCTGTTATACGCCTCGCGTGTATCGGAGAAAAGCCAATCAGAAAAACCGGCTCCATATCCGGCGTTCGGGTACAAGCGTCCCCATTTTTTCATAGAATCGATAAGGATGTCTTTATCGAGGATCACACCTCTGTGAGCGTCGAATGTGCTTCCGAAAGTCGTTCTCTTGCCTTGCATAATTGCGTCCGCAACAGCAATTGTCATAACAGTATCATCGGTGAAATGGCAGTCATCACGGAACAGCGGGAACTCTTTTGTTCTAATATTGTTCCACTCATAAACCGAGCCGATAATGTCGCCGATAATAGCTCCGAGCATTATTGTTTACCTCCGCGCTTTTTGTGGTCCTTCTGTATCTCGTCATTCCAGCCCTCGGGCATAGCCGCGCTTTCGCGGAAGGTGGCGACCGCTTCACTCATCACACGGAAGTTTAACTCCACGCCCTCGCTGTCGGCGTGGTAATTTTGTGCGCGGTCTGGGCTGATACCGAAGCGTTTTGCGGTCTGAACCGCGTCGATATTAGCTCCGAGAAAGATAAACTCCCAGCTATACTTTTCCGTTTGACTCTCAATCATTGCTTTGACCTTGTCCGAGCTGTACTCACGGCTTGAGTTTTCCTCGCCGTCCGTGATGATGACGAACATGACCTTTTCGGCTCTGTACGCGTCGGCAGTATGCTTTTGCGCGTTGCCGATCTTGTTGATTGTTCTCCCGACAGCGTCGAGCAGAGCGGTTGAGCCGCCGACGCGGTATTCCTTCTCCGTTATCGGACTGACCGCGCGGATGTCGATGCGGTCGTGGAGTAGCTCGTAGCCGTTGTCGAACAGCACTGTCGTTATCAGACATTCGCCGTCTACCGCTTTCTGTTTTTCGAGCATGGAGTTGTAGCCGCCGATGGTGTCCTTTTCAAGACCGCTCATCGAGCCGCTTTTGTCGAGAATGAATACGAGTTCCGTTGATCCCTGTTTCATGAAAATACCCTCCGTTTGTTTTACTTGTGACAAATTCAACACCTCGTTGCGGTGTTGAATTAAGTATAACAAATCCGGAGGGCAAGGCGGTCGCTTTCAAAGCGACATCGTTATATTCCGTAATGAATGACATAGAGGTTCTTTTCAATTGCTTCGTCAAGTAAAGCAACGATTTCAGAGGCATCCGTTTTATACTGAGCATCTGTATATATATCGACGACACGCCGGAGCTGCGGAATCGAGGATGGAGGAATCAAGGTTATTCCCCAACGGGCAAGCCCTTTCCCCGGACGCTTAAATGTGTGAAAGAAGGTGTCCATATCGGTGAGATGCTCCCACCAAGCGTTCAACGCATCGTCGCAGATGGCAATACAGTGGTATTTGTCAGGCTCATACTCATCTCTGTAATCCTTGTCGCGGCTAAATTCATCAATAATTCCGAACTCTGCGCGGTCGCCGCCTTTGTAGCTCATATCAGCCTCCGAGAAGCGGCTGATCATATTTGAACAGCACTTCGTTTATATCGAAGATATTATATTTGCCGCTGACGATAAAGTATTCGATAATTACATCGAATTTCACGCTGTGAGACAGCGTATAGCCCGCGCGTTCAAGTAGCTCGTCGGTTTCGTCGAGCGTCAGTTCGAGCGCGACGGCAAGTGCGAGGATTGTGCGCTTGCTCGGCGTATAGCCCTTGCCCGTGCGGATTTTTGAGAACAGCTTGCGGTCGATATTAGCCCTCTTGTACACCTCGACATCGGTTTTGCCTTTTGCATCGATAAGACGCAGCAGTGTCGTGCCGAACGGCTCATCGAGATTGCCGACAAGGTCGTCTATGCCGCCGGTAGGAGCTGCGGACAGCGATTCGGCACGCTCAAAAGTATCTTGTTTGAAGTTCGCCGCCGAGTCCTCGGCAAGAGCTTTTTTCTCAACATCGAGCAGGTCACGGCGGCGGACACGGTGTTCTTCCACATAGTGTTCGTCTATGTAGCTTTCGACATCGCCGAGCAGCTCCCGACTGACGGCAAAAGCATCTCTGTCAAACACGGCAAGATAGACATCCATATCGTGTTCTGACAGGAAGTCCGTTATTACGGTTGTGGCGACCTTCAGAGCCTCATCCTTCGGATAACCGTAAATGCCGCTCGAAATGAGTGGGAAAGCGATACTCTCGCATCCGTTTTCGGCAGCAAGTTTTAACGCTTCGGTATATGCCGACCGCAAGAGCACTTCGCTCTGAGCCGCATTCCAATGATGATATACCGGTCCGGCGGCATGAATCACATATTTACTCTTTAGCGCAAAGCCCGGCGTTATCGCCGCTTCGCCTGTCTTTATCGGCGCGACCTTATCACAGGCAGCCTGAAGCTCGACAGCTCCCGCCGCTTTGAAAATGGCTCCGCATACGCCGCCTCCCATTGCGAGGTCGGTGTTGGCGGCGTTGACAATCGCGTCAACCTGCATTTTTGTTATGTCCTGCCGGACTATCGTAAACGGCATAGAATCACCTGCTTATTAGTATCTCTTTATTCTGCCAGTTCTACAAATCGGAAGTACTCGGATTAGGACGGAATTATTTGTATTTTAATCTGTATTTATCCCTGACAAGAGCATAGGTTATTAGGTTCACAATCATGTCTTTATAATCTAAAGCATCAACATATAATAGATTGGACAAATTGACCGACCCAACAACAACTGTTTTATCGAGTACAAGTTCAGGACACTCCTTCTCAAGATAGCTTATAAAATCAGCTTTTGAGAAGCTCCCCTTATGACCAACCGTAATACTTCCGTTATGAGTAATGGATAATTGATTATTCTTAATCTGCGCATATGTGTCCATTGATAGTTGAAGCGCGTGGTGAGATTTATCGTAATTATCAACCGCAACACATAAGTACGTTTTTTCGGGTTGTCCTTCTTTTTCTTGTCTTGTATGTGACCTGAATGCCAGACTCACAAACTGGGCGTTGCCGTCCATATCCTTTATTAGAAATGAGCGATACGGACCGGAAAACGAGCCGCTTTGATTTCCGTATGAGGATATCCTGATACCATAATCTCTTATTAGCTCAAAGCGTTTAAATACCTGTGCATTAAGCATATGCTTTACGTCGAGAAGCCCTTCCCACATATTTAAGCAAGCAGCTCTTATCTCATCTGATGAATCAATGCCAATGTCTTCCGCATACTCGCTCAAAATGTTTTTATCATTAAGCTCCGCGATTGGAGTCCTTTGAGGAACGGGTTCTTTTGTCAGAGGTGTGTATTCAGATCCGAGCATATCTACATAGTTTGGGATAGAACTAATAGGGATATAAGTATTATTCTGTTCGATATACTTGTGTGCAGTGAATTCCGTACCATTAGTAGTAAATACATAATCACAGCCGAGAGCATCCGCATATCGGAGTGCTTGATTTAGTGTTTTCTCGGTGATGGGAATGCACGGAGATTTACATTCAATCACTGCGATAGGATATCTTGTTTGATTCTTTGCGTCAAATCGCAATACAACAATATCCGCTCTTTCTTTACCCTGAATACCATAATGCGACATGTGCTGTTCGAGCAGAAGCATCTCGTGAGGTACATTCAAATGGGATTCAAAATACAGTGCCACTTGCTGCCTAACGGTTTCCTCAGGCGTTATTTGAATCAAGCGATTCCTGTACGGGTCAAGATAACATGCTATACCGTTTCGATAATAAATATAAGGGACTGCTTGCTTTACTAATTCATTAATAATCATTTTAACTCCTGCTGCATATGAAATGTGTAAAGCCACATGATCGCAAATTCCGAATAATTGGTGTTCTTAGGATCAGGCCGCCACAGTCACGCTTCCATGAATTGTATTGACAATATTCAATACCGCCTGTATGTTCTCTCCGAAGAGCGTGATGATGTCAAAGTTGTCGAAGGGCGATTTCTCGATCAGATCCTCACGGCTGATATCACCATTCTCACGCACATAGTTGATTATTGATTTTACGAACTCTTGCTGCTGCGCGTTCAGGAGGTTTCCGGTCAGAAATTCGCCGAATTTATCATTGATTGCTTCCTGGCTCAACCCGACAAGGCTGCGGACGAAAACAGCAAGATTATCGATTGTCGTTGTGCTGTCGTATTCCGCTTTCGTTCCGAGTTCCTGCCATAGAATACGTTCAAGCTCTTTCAAATCCTCTGCATCGATTGGTTCCATCCGCTTTATCTTACATACGACTTCATGGTCGGAATGCTCAACAAGATAATCAAGAACCTTCTCGCGGTATGTCCTGATATCGATAGTTGATCCGTGTCCGTCAAAACCGCTCGGCTCGGTCGTATCGTCAATATCGACGTCAATCTGAATCTTTTCACCTGTCTCAAGAAACTTCATCAGCTCTCTGACATCCTCTCGGAGCTGTTCAAGCTGCTCAACTGTCGGCGATATCCATAACTGATCGCTGACTAACTGCTTAAGTTGAGCAGACTTGGCAAAAATCTGAGGAACAGAGGCTTTTGTCAGAAGATATTGCGCAACCTCGCGGATCACTTTTATATCGCGGCTTGCCGAAGCGGTGTTGCCGTTTAGCAGTACGGACAGCTCAACATCGAGCATACGGATATCAAAAGCGACAATGAGGTCTTTTTCATTCAGCCCGCTGTCGAGCAACGGAGTGATATGCAGCTTGATTTCCTTCACCATCACCGGCGAAAGGCAAGTCCACACATCATAATCGCTGTATTTGTCGACATACTGCATTTCGGCGCGCACTTGGATACGGTTGCTGTGACCTTTTACTTTAGCGATGTCGCCGTGGAGTATAGTTTTCAGCTTGTTATAATAGGCTTTCCCGAATTCTGTTTCCTGATATTCGATTCGCTGAAGCTCATACAGGATATCAAGGCGGATTTCAAACAGTCGCTGGGTTAATGATCTTACACCCATTCCCTCAGTTCCGTCCGGCGTTTCATCAAAGTATTCGAAGTTGCCGCAGTAATCGAAGATGATGAAATGCGTCTTATCCTTACCTTTGCCGAACAGGTCGGGACACAGCCGTGTTCCGCGTCCGATCATCTGAACAAACTTGATTTTGGATTTCACCGGCTTGAAAAAGATCAGGTTGACGACAGCGGGAACATCGATGCCCGTATCGAGCATATCAACGGAAACCGCGATTCGGAACTCGTCATCGGTTTCGAATCTCAAAATTAAATCGTCCGCATATTTGACGTAGTTATCGATAAGCTGACAGTAATTCGCGGGATAATCGGGATAGAGCGCGTGGAAGCAGTCAACTATCATCTGCGCATGGTGATGGTTATAGGCAAAGATAATTGTCTTTCCGAGTAGCTCGCCGCCGTTTGTTTTAATGCCGTATTGCATCAGTTCCTCAAGGATTTCATTACAGGTATCCTTGTTATAGATGCGCTTGAACAGCTCCTTTTCCGACACGGTAAAGTCAGGAGTGGGAGGAAGCTGATCATCGAAGTATTTTTCAAGCTGTTCCTTTTCGTCCTCTGTCAGCTCGCTGTATTTGATACCGCGCTTCAGCAGCTTGGTTGTCCGGCTGAATGATTTATAGTTGACAAGATAGTGGTCTTTCACCGCTTCGTCGAGGGAATAGTCAAAATTCGGGACGCCCGATTCGCAGCCGAATATTCTGTATGTATTTGCGTCGACTTCACTTTTCGGTGTTGCGGTCAATCCGACGAGCAGGCTGTCAAAATAGCTGAAGATCGAGCCGTATTTGTTGAAAATCGAACGATGCGCCTCATCAATGATGATCAGATCGAAACGACCGGAGGTAAACCGCTTGTCCTCGGCATCGATATAATTGATCATCGTCTGATATGTGCAGAACATCAGCCTTGCATTGTAATCCTTCTCGCCTGAACCCGACAGTTCGCAAACGCTCATGTTAGGCAGCAGCTTGGTGAAGTTTTTCTTTGCTTGATTGACGAGCGCGGTTCTGTCGGCAAGGAAGAGGACATTTTTTACCCAATTGTTGCGGGATAGCACATCAACCAAAGAGATAGCAACCCTGGTTTTTCCGGTGCCGGTCGCCATTACAAGTAGTCCACGCCGATGCTTCTTATTCAGCCATTCGCATAGGTTCGTGATAGCCATCTTCTGATACGGACGATTGGTTATGTAGTCATTGATTTTCATGTCCGCTATATTGCCGCGATTGCGGCGTTGAAGCATGAGTTCAAGCTCGTCGATGGTATGGAACGCCATAACTGTCCGATCCGGATATATTCCGTCGATTACCTTTGTGACATAGCCGTTTGTATAGTATAGAACCGGCTTATAACCGTAAACTGCTTTCAGACATTCGCCGTACAGATCAACCTGATGACGGCCTTTTTCGGGAGAAACACTCGTTTTCTTGGCCTCGACAATCGCCAGCGGTTTTCCGTTTCTGCCGTACAGAACATAATCACAGAAACCGATGCCCTGCGGATTCGGCATTCCGTCAACCTTTATTTCGATTCCGGCTTTTCCCGCAACGGCAGTGTTTTCCGCATCGAGAACATCCCATCCGGATTCGCGCAGATACAGATCGATATACAGCTTTCGCGTGGTAGCTTCGCTCATATACGGCGGTTTCTGATAACTGCTTCTTGTGTCACTGTCGGTCGCCGCGATCAGACCGACGATATACATCAGGTTATTATACGCAAGCTTTGCTTCTGATTTTTTGATTTTTAACTCATGTTCCGCGTTCATGCCGAGAATACGGACATAGTGGAGGGAGTTGACGATATCGCCGTCCGATACAAAGTCAGACACAACATCACTGTCGACAAGCTCAAGCAATGACGAGGTATCAGGCTTTACGCGAGACGCCCTTTCAAACAACAGTGTAATAACATCCGTTAAAACGGCGCGATATGCTTTTGCACTCTCCATTGGAGAAGGCAATTGCGACGCATTGATGATAGCGGACTTTATAATGTCAATTGTCATCGATAACCCTCCATGTTTTAGTATTGCACGGCATGCATTTATAGCAATACCGAGTGTAATTATAACAAACAAACTTTGATTTGTCGACTTGTTCGACGAAGGCAATGTATTCACGTTGCTGTACTATTGTTGGATGAATAAACTGCATAGTCATAAATGGCTTTTGGGTGATTTTCTTCAAATCTCCTGCGTCCTGATGCCGTGTAAAGTCAATATGTTTCATCAGGTCGCAGAGAAAAATCAAGTTATATTCATCTTGGTTATAATAGCTTACATACATGGCATTATCACTTACCCACAAAGGGGCTTTAGCCAAATGAACATTGCCACTTTGAAATCCAACTCTTCCAACAACAAGCGTATCTTCTTGAACAAGAACATCGTCTGTATACCACGATATTCCGTTCCCACCATATATGGGGATACCGTTTTCAAATCGTTTTTGCTCTGGGACAAATTTTCCATTGGACAACTTAAAAAAGTCTTCTCCACGAATCGTTTCGAGGTGTTTCGGATTCTCAATTGGATCCCCAAACATCTCGACAAATCGGGCTTTGATGAGGTCGTCAAGGGCGGAGAGTTGTTGCTGACGGCACGAAATAACTGTCTTTATCTTATCGAGTGTATAAACAATCTCCTTTTGTTCAGCAATCGGAGGGAGATTGACGATAAAATCGCTTAACATCGAAAATTTGAGATTGTCTCTTACGCTACCAGTTGCCGCTGCTTGGATTAGGTGGAGTGCTATTTCGCTTTTGAGAAAATAATATAGATATTGCTGATCCAATCCGGAGGTTACAGAAAAGACATTGTAAAGCGGGCTGACGATTACTTGTTTTTCATTTCTTTGCCAATCAACAGAACCAACATTTATTCTTGATGGATTGTAGGCGAAATAACCTTTTGGTACTATTTTATAAGTCGATTTATCCTTGCTTGCTACTTCCTTGCCAAAATAGTCTTGGCAAAAACCTTGTGTATTCGTAACACTGTATACCGGAATATCATCTTCGGCTTTGTTCCGAACGGAGTATTCACTTATGTAATCGCCTAATCTAACTTTCATCCCCATCATCCCCACAAATCCAAATTTGGATTCGTCAGGCGATGAATTTCCTATGAGCCGTTTTTACATTGTTCTGATTGACTATGGCATACTGCATTGTGGTATCGATTTGCGAGTGACCGAGGATTTTCTGAACCTGCTCTATGGGCATTCCCTTATCAATAGCCCTTGTCGCCATTGTTCGACGGAATTTATGCGGATGAATTTTATCTGCATTAATGCTTTTCCCAAGCTCACGAAGGCGGATTTCCACGCCGCTGATTTTTAAACGGGTATGCGGTGAATCCAATGTCACAAACAGAGCCGGATTATCGTCTGTTCTTTCTGCCAGATAGTCCTGCAGGTGAAGTTTTGCTTTCGCATCAAAGTATACACGGCGTTCCTTATCGCCTTTTCCGAAAACGATACATTCGCGTTCCTCAAAATTTACATCTCTGATATTCAGCTTTACAAGTTCACCGACACGAATTCCGGTGGAGTAAAGCATATCAATCAAAGCAAGGTCGCGGGCGCAACGGCAACTGTCGCGGAGCTTTTCGATCACCTCGTCCGAGATTACTTCCTTAACTTGCTTTACAGTCTTTATCTTGTGTATTCTATGCATCGGGCTTTTAAGGATGTGGTCTTCTTCTTCCATCCATGAAAAGAAACTGGAGATATTCCGGCGGATATTATCAACGGTCGCATTACTGCAGTTGTTGATTTTCTGATAATCGGCAAGGTATGCCCGAATCTGTTCTGTTGAAATACGCCGTGCCGGATCACTAATGGTCGAGAAAAAGTGGTTGAGCGTTGTTCGGTAGAATAACAGCGTCCGCTCCGAGCATCCTTCTATCTTCTTGGCATTCAAGAATAATAGCTTATAATCATCATTCGTTGCAGGCGAAGCTTTAGACTTGTTCTCAGACAGCTTCGAAAGCAAAACCTGCTGTAGTTTCTTCTGCTGTTCCGCGGACAGATACTCTGCCATCTCATTCATGATCTCTGTGATTGTGTTTTCCATTGTTCATACCTCATTTATTAACATATTTTTGTATAAACAACGGTTATTATATCAGCCGAAATACTGCTGCATCAAACTGTCGAAGAGCATTTGCGCTTTATCAAGAGCTTTTTGCACTACAAACTTTGATTTGTCGACTTGTTGGACGAAGGAAACGAAATCATCTTGTAGCTCTTTCGGCGGACAAACAATATCGAATTCCTTAATCTGATTTAAATGCAAATCTGGGACACCAATCCCTTTTATTCTTTTGTCCGCTTGGTGTTTTATGCTTGGTGTATCTAACTGTATTGCCAAAAACCGAGCGTTAATTTCGTTATGATTCGGTTTGATTAGACAGACGCTTACATATAAGCAAAATTTGTCGTCAGTTTCGATATAAGCTGGAATTCCATATGTAGCACCAACTTTTGTATAAAGCACATCGCCTTTTTGCGGATATGTGCTTTTTATCATTTTCTCATATGCTTCTTGAGAAACATATTTGCAATTAGAAAAATCTACTTTCCGTTTTGTGATATTTACGACTGAAATAAAAGGTATGCCTGTTTCGGTATATACAGGTTTAGCATGAACGCCGTCAGATATTTTTGTTGACAAATCGTTCAGCTTTCGAATTGGGTATTTGTTTTCGCCTTTTTCCGGATCCCCAAACATCTCGACAAATCGGGCTTTGATGAGGTCATCGAGGGCGGTGAGTTGTTGTTTGCGGGCTTTAATAACACTACTGACTTTATCTAAAACTTCTATTACCTTTTGTTGCTCTGCATTGTCTGTATCATAAACAATCTCGAATTTGCCCAAGTCTGATTTTTTAATATTCGGCATACAAGCACCGGAACGAATCTTCATCAGTCTATCTTGTTGGCTTTTTAGAGTGTAGTATAAGTATTTTGTTTTTACTTTTGAGTCAAACAGATAATAGCAATGAGCACCGCACCAAAACGGTTCTTGCATATAATTAACAAACCCACAAGAATTGCCGCCCTCACTTACTGTTACTGTGTTAGCTTCAGTATTATATGTGTTCCATGTGCCGGAGGGCGAAACTCCACCATTCAAATAATTGTATTCACCATTATCCAACAGTTCGTCACCGTTAATCTGAGAACCTTTTGAGTATGATGCAATATCTGACAACTGTGCTTTTACTTTCATCCCCATCATCCCCACAAATCCAAATTTATTTAATCAAAATGCTCGCCGTCAAAAAGTGAGGCAAGATGTTTTATGCCAATAATCAATCCAATAAACAGTGCGATAAGGCACAATATCCACCACCAAGCAAATGAAAAAATGCCACATAAATATAAAGCTCCGATAATCAAACAGTATGTAATCAAATATAATATGCTTCCGAGTGTTGGAGCCTCACCGCTACGATACACCAAGCCAACTAAAGCAAATGCAACAGAATGGATTATAGGTTCGGCAATCAAATTTATTATGATAGCATTATCTCCGAAACACTCAAAAGGATTTGGTAATACGAATTGGCGGATTAAAACTCCGATAATCGCGATTACTGCATATAAGCGTTTCATCTAAGCAATTTCTCCAAAGCATCCATTTCGGAAGAAATCTCCTTTTCAAGGGAGCGAAGATTCGCAATGATTTCGCTTGTCGGAGGGTATTCGACTGCCACATATTCGGTTTTCTTGTACTTATTAATCGACAGATCATAATCGTTGTTTACTATTTCGTCCTTATCGACAAAGAATGACTTATCCGTGCGCTTTCGGTCGACTTCGCTGTCCATATTATTGAACCGCTCGATAATATCCGGAATATCGTTGTCAGTAATCGGGCTGCGTTTATCATCAAGCGAATAACCGTCCGCAGTCATATCGTAGAACCATACCCGGTCTGTTCCTCCGGCGTTCGTCTTGGTGAAGACAAGAATCGCCGTAGAAACGCCTGCATACGGCTTGAACACACCCGACGGCATGGAAATAACAGCCGTCAGCTTTTGGTTTTCGACAAGCTCGCGGCGTATTGCTTTATGCGCGGTACTGCTGCCGAACAGAACTCCGTCCGGAACGATGGACGCGCAGCGTCCTCCGACCGACAGCATCTTGGTAAACAGCGAAAGGAACAGCAGCTCTGTTTTTTTCGTTTTGCACAGCGCCAGCAGATCCTTGCTAATTTCCTCTTGAAATACACTGCCGGTAAAAGGCGGGTTAGCCATTATCAGCGTGTAACAATCGCGTTCGATATTGTCTCCGGAAAGCGAATCCTGATATTTGATGTTTGGGTCTTCAACTCCGTGGAGCATCATGTTCATTGCGCCGATACGGAGCATCGACTGGTCGGTATCAAAGCCCGCGAACATACCCGACTTGTAATAATTCGCGTTGTCGGTTCTCATCAGTTCTTTGGCATAGTGGTTGTTTATGTAGCTTGACGATTCGAGAAGGAATCCGGCACTTCCCATTGCGGGATCGAGGATTCGGTCATCGAGCGTCGGTTTCATCAGCTCGACCATCATACGGATAATGTGACGGGGAGTTCTGAACTGACCGTTTTCTCCTGCGGCGGCAATCTTTCCGAGTAGATATTCATACACATCGCCCATGATGTCCTTGTTATTCATATCCATCGCGTCGATACCGTCAACAACCTTTGCAAGCACCTTCGCGGTAGGAATCAGAAACACGGTATCTTTCATATAACGGCTGAATGCGGTATCCTTGCCTTCGCCGATTTGTTTGATGAACGGAAAAACATAGGTCTGAACATTTGTCAGCATCGCGCTCGGCTCAAAGTTGTGAAATACATTCCAGCGGAGATTCTTATAATCCGTTTCAAGGCGGGGTTCTTCACTGATTACACAGATACCTTCTCCGAAAACTCTCTTTTTCAATTTGATTCCGAGAGCATTGGCTCCGGCTTCTGCCTTTATCTGATTGTCATCAAGCAGTTTCATAAACATCAGATAGGTAATTTGTTCAAGCACCGTGATAGGGCTTGTGATTCCGCCGGTCCAGATTGTATCCCAAATGGAATCGACCTTGCTTTTCATTTCTCCTGTAATCATATGTTCTCTCCGTTCTGTTTCTGAGTTCGCGCTCCGCTGTCCGAGCCGGGAATCACTTCAAGAATGTCATTGATACCGCAATCTAACGCTTCGCATATCTTCAGCAATACATCGGTCGTAACATTCTCACCTTTTACAAGTCTTGAGACAGTAGCCGTACCGAGACTCGCTTTTTCACGCAAGTCCTTTTTGTTCATGTTTTTATCAATTAAGAGCTTCCACAGTCTGTTATAACTAACCGTCATAAGACTTCACCTCGCCACTTTTATTCCGGTATTTATGCTTACTGATATAGTATATCATAAATTTCGTCAAAATACAATAGGATTTCGCAACTCGAAAATCCTAATTCTTTATGACGAAATGAAACACACATTACTCGGAAAACAGCAGCCGTCTTGAGCATCGTAACTGATGTTCTGACGGCTTTACATGTGTTTATGTAGTTGTTATTCCTCTTTGTACCCGGTTCACGGCATACTCTATCACATCCTGCGGAGAGGGCTTCCTTCCTGTTGGCGCAATACTGTTCCATATATCGCATACAGCAGGATCGTGGCTTTTCATCGCCTCGTCAATGGCTGCCTGCATGTCATGCTCGACCTCTTGCGGTGTCACTCCGTTCTGTTTTGCTATATTACGAATTATCTTTTCATAGTCTTTCGTTTTCAAGTCTTTAGTCCCCAATCATAACTATTCGGTGTTTACACTCACCGTTGGTTATGATTATACACTACCTGTCATGTCGATTCAAGTCGCTCTGTGTCGGCAAAGAAAAAAATCTGCGAAAACCGCAGATTTCTTGAGGAAATATCCTACTTAATCTTTTTCTTGTGCTTGAGCATGGTGTCGATAACATCGTATATCTGCTCCTGATCTTCTTTGCCGAGTCTGCCGATTTTCTCCGAGAGCAAGGAGTTCTTGATTGTATAGCCGGTGGTAAGCACGTCGGCAAGAAGGATGTCGGCTGAAACCTCAAGCACATTGGCGATAACGATAAAAGTTTCAAGCTTCGGAAGCTTCTCGCCTCGTTCAATCATTCCGATATACGATACGCTGAGTCCGGCTTTCTCTGCAAATGTTTCCTGTTTCCATCCTTTTGACTCTCTGCATTTTCGGATACGTTTTCCGATAGAATCGTTAATCAAAGCGTTCACCTCCTATTGGTGTTACTCACTTACTGATAGTATAGATGAAAAATGTGGATTCATACAGTAACTATTCGGATTACAGAATAACCAATATTGAAGATTTCACAATTATTTGCTATACTGTTGGCGAGTGAGGTGAACTATCAGTTATGATTTGTGCGTTTACAGGGTATCGCCCGGAGAAAATGCCATTCACAGAAAACAAGAAGGACGAAGCATATATCCGATTCAGAGAAACGCTTTGGAGAGTTATTAAACGCCTGACAGAACGAGGAGTCGATGCTTTCGTTTCCGGCGTAGCACAAGGATTTGATATATGGGCGGCAGAGGATGTTTGTAAACTGAAAAAACAAAACCCCGCCATCAGGCTTGAGTGCGCTGTTCCTTTTACGGATCAGGCAAAATCATGGCCTGAGTCCGAGCAAAGGCGAAGATATAACATTATGCTTCATTCGGACAATTCGGTAATCTTATCCGAGCATTATTCGAGGAATTGCTTTTTCGTTCGCAACCGGTATATGGTGGATTTAGCCGATGTGGTGGTGTGTGCTTATGACGGCAAGTCGGGAGGAACCGCTTATACCGTCGATTACGCTTTGAAGAATGATCGCATCGTCATTCAGATTGATCCGGCAACATCGAAAGTGACCGTTATCAGTAAACGGAACTTTGAATGAGCTGCCTATATAGTGTTTTTTTCAGCATAGAATAATTCTCACTTTTATCGTTCAAGATGGCTCACACAGAGCTATACCATAGTCCACGATTTGGGCAGAGTACGCCCTTTGCGTAGACTATGGTATTTTTCACGTCATATCAGCCTTGCCGGAGTTTTGCAGATATAGCTGTTTGAGGTTTTCGAGCCGTTGGAACGGCGGCGGTTAATCTTCTCGACATAGCCGTTTCTCACAAGCTCGTTTATAGCGCGTTTGACAGTAGATGTGCTGCAGTTCATGTGGGAAGCTATCGTTTTGTGAGAGGGATAGCAGTTCTCATGTTTGCCCTGTCTGTCAAGCAAATAGCGGTAGATGGCTACCGCTTTTGCCGACAGATCATCCGCGTATATAACTTCCATAGCTTTCATCGAGCAATTCTCCTTTCGCGTTGAAGTAGATGACCATTTCTTTTACGCCGGCGATGTTTGACTCGGAGGGCGGTGTGCTTCCGGAAGTGTCATCCGCATCAGAGGTATCGCTTGCTTTCTGTCCCGGCTTTCTCGGTCCGGGACGGTTTGCCTTTGGCGATACATGCTCGGATACTTCCTCCGCAGTCATCGCATCTCCGGCGCTTGCGGCAAACTGCTTGACAATCTCCATTTCGAGGATGTCCTTCTTTGCGTATGCAACAGCGCGGTTACCCTTGTCGGGAACGGCGTATGCTTCCTTCGGAAATTCGATACCCCATTTGAAGAAAAGCTGCAGGCGAACCTGCATCGGATAGAATCCGGTCTTCATAACGACGAAAGTTCCTTTCGGCAGGCTCTTGAGTTCGTCCGGCGTAAGCAGTGCGCGTTCGATCATCTGCAAAGACTGCGACGGATCATTTTTGCCTCTGCTGACGGAGCCGGACTGTACCGTCTTGCTTCCGAGAGCCTTTGACAGCACCTGCGCCGATTCGGAGTTGGGAGCAAAGCCGCCGAAGATGGTCAGCTGAGTGTTGTCTGTAATAATTTCACAGCCTTCTTTGCCATAGTTCTTCTGAAGCTGTGCAAACGACTGTATGATGGCTACGATTGATACACGGCGTGAGCGGGATGCCGAGAACATCATCTCAGCTGACTCTATCTTCGGTATCGTTCCGAACTCGTCCATATACATCATGACACGGTTCGGCAGGCGGCCTTCGGTTTCATCGGCAACGGCAAGGATTTCGCGGTATAGCTGCTGTACAATAAGCGATACCATGAAGTGCTTCGAGCTGTCTTCCTCCGGGAGTACAATAAAGATTGCCGACTTCGTATGACAGAACTTTTCCGCGTCGATGGCGGTGTCAAAACACAGAATCTGTTCAAGCTCGGAATCGAGGAAGGCGTTCAACCGCGACAGCGCCGTTGACATGACGGAGGACATTGCCTGCTCGCTTGTATTGAGCGCCGCTCCTGCGAACCACCGGGCTTTGTGTTCTTCGGGAAGCCTCGTTATGAGCATTTGAAACTGCGTCTTTCCGCGAACTCCGGTAGGCGCAAGTAAATCCTGGATAATTTTAAACACGGAAACGATATGACGGGTTTTCGGAGGGCAGAATTCTGCAACGAGCAGAATGGACGCTGTAAGCAAGCCCTCTGCGGCATCGTAGAAGAAGGCGTTCTGCCCGAACGATGCTCCGTCCATGCCGGAGAGAATAATTGTCTTGGAGATAATTTTTGCGTACTTTTCCGCTTTCGCTTTATACGCGAGATTCGATGGTTCGGCTTTCCACAGATCCATATACTTGTTGACAAGGTGGAGCAGGTTGTTACCGTCAGATTTGGTCGGATTTCGCAGGTCGATGACCGCGACGTTATACCCATAATACTCTTTTGCTATCTTGCCGTAGTGACGGTAGAGGTCGCCTTTGGTGTCGGATGTGATGAAGCTCATTCCCGACGCACAGGCGTATTCAAGATTCGGGTATAAGAAGTATGCCGTTTTGCCGACGCCGGCTGCGCCTATCATCAGCGCGTGTACATCGCCGGTATCGACTACGGCTGTCGTGCCGAGCTTCGAATTGTTGCAGCCGACGACAATGCCCTGATCTTCGGTTTTCGGCAGGTTCTCTTCCTTGCGCCACAGCTCCGGCGTATACGGAATGTGCCGGTAGGTCTTGTGGATTTCTTCTTTCCGCGCCCATCGCGCAGTGCCATGCTGCCCATCGCCGACAGTTTTGGATTTGATGTTATTGAGACTGTATATGTGTGCGAGTACCGAGATCAGTCTCAGCACCGTAAACATAATGAGCGCAACAACTACAAGCGTGCCGATTTGTTCCATTATGAGGTTTTCTCCTTCCTTTCGAGATATCGCGTCAGCCTGACGCAGTCCATACATACCCGCATGAGCGGTTTCAGAAATGTAGTTCTGTCACAGGTCATTTGCTCTTTGGCGTACACCGCATTCAATGCTTTCATATCCGCGTCGAGCTGACGAAGCCGGGACTGCACATCACCGTTGTCCGAATAGGACACATACTCCGATAACAATTGCGTTTCGAGTTCCGGCCATTCAATCGGGGACAGACATTTCCTGCATTCGTCCTTCGCAAGAAGAAGGAGCAGACCGAGAAAATTCCCGATCCGCTCCTTCAGCGAATATTGACTTGCGTTTATTACCGCTGTGTATGCCGAGAGCGTTTTCTCCCGAAGCGTCGGCGGCTGTTTCGCATATTCGGCTTCCTTTATGAAAGCGTGACACAGTTCTTTTACTTCATCACAGGCGCTCGCTTCGGCTCTGATCGGCGAGACGCCGTTTTGTGATTTGATGTCTTCATCCCAATCCTTATTGACGGATTTCAGAATGCGGACATCGGCATATCCGTGTTCGGCAAGTACGGCTTTTATACGCTCGGAGGCAGCTTCTCCGGCGTTATCGTTATCGAGACAAAGTACAATCTTTGCAAGCTTCGTATTCACTTTCAGCCTGTGTAGTATCGCCCGCTCGGAAACGCAGCAGAGCGCGACATAGCTGTGCTTCTGCCATTCTTTTTGGTGGAGCGTAATAAACGCGAGCATGTCTATCGGAGCCTCGAACACAAAGAGCCATTCGCTCCCGCCGTCATGGTGAAACGCATATTCCGTTTTACTTCCGGTTTCGGTCTGCTTGAACGGCTTACCAACTGTAGAAGTCCCGCGCCGGTGACAGTGGCGTGGAATCCCATCTTCGTCTATGCCGACGAAGATGCAGTTGTGATACTCCGCATCCTCATACAGGGTTTTTGCGTGTGCGAAATGTGTTATTACATCCCGCGCGATGAAGCGTTCGTTCATCAGATAGGCATAAACACGATTCATGGTCTGACTCGGCTGCGGTAGAACCAACTCTTTCTGCGGCTTTGGTGTATACGATGCCGGACGGCTTGTCGATACCGAATCACCGAGCAGCTCCCGTATGGAATCCTGAAACGACAGCCCGAAATACTGCATCACGAAGCTGACCGCGTAACCGCCTTTGGCATCGTAGTGCGTGTACCACTCGTGACCGCGAATCCACACCTGATGCTTTTCCCATATCTGCTGATTGCCGCATCGCTTGAGCGCCTCGCCGCGGGATATTAGAAAAGCGGCGAGATCACAACCGTTCGCCGCCTGTATCTGTTCGTCTGTATAGTGTGGCATTTTTCCTCCTTACATTGAGATGTTCTGACCTTTCTTTTTCGCTTCGATTTCGCGGCGCAGACGGGAGTCGACACCGATGTCGAGCTTGTCTGCGTTTTCGTTGAAGCGGTCGCGGAAAATATTGCTCGCGTCGCGCGCAAGGCGCGTGACCGTAGTGATAGCAACACTGTGCTTTGCCGGGTGAGCCGTCTGATTTGGCTGATGCTGTGCGGTATGCGCCGTACTGCCGGATGAGCCTTTGTTCTTATCGTCATCTGCCTTTTCACCGTTGCCGGCATCGGTATCCGAAGTATCGTTCTCGGTATGCTCGCTACCGTCAATCTCTTTGAAGGCATCGCCGAGCCTTATCGCGTGTTTGATTAATGCATTGCGAATCGGTCGGAAGGTTTCCTCCTGCGACAGAGGCTTTTTCGGCGGCATTGTATCGGTGTAGGTCTTGTATATGGCGCACTCCGATTCGTACCATAAATCGTATAGGCGTTTCAGACGCTCGTCCTCGGCAAGCTCGTCCACGATCTGATCGACTAATAGCTTCAGTTCTTTCGGAAGTAATCCGTATGTCTTTTTGCCGGTGACGGAGTTCAGCTTTTCCGCAAGCTCTGTCACCTTACTAATGACGGAACGGTTTGTATAGACTCCGGTCTGCATCTGCATAAACACTTCTTCGAATTCATCCCGCGCTTCCGCGGTGAGCGTATTGCGACGCGCAGTCTGTTCGTCATATATGTTTATGAGGTCATCGCGGAATATTCCTGTGCCAAAGGTATGACGGAGATTGTCAATACCTTTCTTCGACAGATAGCCGGGTTCGGTTTCGTCAGTCGAATACAGCACCATATGCACATGCGGATGATGCGCTTCGTTATGAAACGCACCATACCAACACAGCTTGTCAAGCGGAATCCGATGCTGCTTTGCGATTTCCGTTTTCTGTGCGCGAAGGAAATCCCGCCACCGCTCGGCATTGTTATATCCGAGCCGTTCCGCATCCTCGCGCGTAAGAGAAATAATAACTGTGTAGATAACGCCGGTATGCTCACTCAGCTTTCTTACCTCGTCGGGAAGATTCAGAACTTTGCCGTTATCCGAAAACAATCCGTGCTTACCGTCTATGCGCTCTGCGCGGGGACGGGTTGCGATATAGTCAAGATAGGTTTTCGATTCGAGCAGATCATGGTTTTCCTCGATAGCGCGGGAGATGAATTCGGATGCGCTCCCGCGTGTCGGATGTTTAATATACTCCCGGTACTCTACAAGCGATTTCGAAAGCGGAGCCTGCTTTTCAATCATACCGATGAGTCTATTTTGCAGCTCCGTAACCTTTGCGGTTTTCCACCCGTCTTCAAGCCTGTCGACACCTTCGCGCTTTGCAATGTATTCGAGATACCCGCCGATGTTTTTTCTCGTCTTTTCGGTTTTGTAGTATCTGCATTTGACAATAACGCGAGGCATTGATTATCTCCCTTCGTAGAGTTGTCTTTCTTCCTCTGTCGCGTCTTCCAGGCGAATGAAGCCCTGTTGCTTTCTCACTCTATCGAATGCGCGGTTTCGGCATTCCTGTATTTCGCTGTCGGTCATGTTATACACCTGTGCCGCCGCAAGGTATGTGCTGACTCCGCATTCGCCCGCGAGCTTGAACAGACAGCAGGCGATTCTGTTTTCGGTGTTTTGTATCACTGCCT
>ENA-UOYA01000486-UOYA01000486.1-activated-sludge-metagenome-genome-assembly--contig:-NODE-486-length-51538-cov-6.153798_pt1 | contig 51538 bp, 56 predicted proteins | sample MGYA00238163_ERZ764804 | MGnify/ENA primary metagenome ERZ764804 (study PRJEB28919, sample SAMN05720223) | activated sludge metagenome | isolation source: Anaerobic digester | place: Hong Kong...
GTGTGCAGTTTGTCGCTTTCTTCGTGCAGTTTTTTTTGGCTTAGGAGGAGGGCATATTCTGCGTTTTTTCTGTCGGTGATATCCTGATGTGTACCATACATCAAGAGTGGTTTGCCATTATCAGTACGTGAAATGACCTTGCCCCTGTCCAATACCCAGACCCAGTGTCCTTGTTTATGTTTCATGCGATATTCCGTTTCGAAATAATCATGTTCGCCGCTGAAATGTTCTTCCAATGTCTTTTTATATATAATCAAATCTTCAGGGTGTGTATGTTTTGTCCATTTATCGATATATATCGGAGACAATTCATCGGGTGTGTATCCTATAATTTTGGTGCTTTTCTCATCAATGATGAGCTCGTTGGTTTCTATGTTCCATTCCCAGGTGCCTGCATTTGTGCCTTCCAGAATATATGCAAGCCTATCTTTTTGTTTTTTTAGTTCTTCTTCAGAGCCCTTTCTAATGGTTATATCCTCGGCGGTGCCTTCATAGTAAAGGACATCGCCGTTTTTATCGTATACCGCAAGAGCATTCATCGAGACCCAAAATTTGCTCCCATTTTTGCGATATAATTGGGTTTCAAACTTTTCGATGTATCCATATTTTTCGGAAATTGTTCTAAAAGTTATATAGTCCAAAGGATTTACATACTGTTCGCTTTCTATGTTTTTGACAGAATCTATTAAATCCTGAGGTGAACCGTATCCACACATCCTTGCAAAAGCGGGGTTGGCGCTAATATAATGTCCGTCAAAAGAGCTCTGGAATATCCCTTCAACAGCATTCTCGAAGATGCTTCGATACCTTTCTTCGTTTATTCTCAAGACCTTTTCTGCATGCTTTCTTTTTTTGATATTTATAAGCAGGACAGAGATAACGATCAAAAGAAATATGATGACAAGAATGGCTAAATGCATCTGTAACCATATAATTTAAATTTGTATTTTTTTCAAGTGTATTCCTTGTGGTCTTAAAATACGTTGGCTATATCTTTATTTCTATGACAGGTTTTTCCAAATATATTGAATTGTTTTGTGTTATCATGAATCTGGATATGAGGACAAATCTTGTCGGGATAGTTCTCTTGTATCCTATAGATTTGTCATCAGGGGAATATGAATAATCCGTTTTAAAATCATATTCATTATATTCATTATTCTTGAATATTAATGGCTTATCGTTATAAAGCGGTTTTATGTTTTTATCTATGCCGATTGTTTTTTTTAAATCCGAACGGTTTGCGACAATATGACACTCTTTGATAAGCTCTTGTGCTATTAGATATTTATCATGGCTTTTTAAGAGATTTAATTTGATATATCCCCCAATTGATTGATGTATACAATGTAGATATATACTTGTCAAGAAAATAATAAAAAAAATAAAATAAACACAAGAAGTTAGACGCTCTGCAATCTTCCTTATGAAGTGCAATTGCATTGGGTTGCAAAAGGGTGTCAAGAAGTTGGCGCCATAAGACGATGTCTTGATCATGGATGACCTATTTGACAGATTGATGTAAGTCGATTGAAGGTTTGATACTGATGATTATGAGCAAAAACTGACAGTTTAATCAATATTATTTGTCATGCCTTTTTTCTCTTGTTGGCCTGAAAATTGCATTGATAACAATGAAGAAATTATCAGCAAGGGAGGTTTTGACATGGCTGTAACAGAAAAACAGGCGATAACCATAGATGAACTGTTATCTGATATAAACAACAAGAAGACGGCTAAAAAGGTAGAAAAGACTGAGAATGAGGTCAAAAGCGCAAAGAGAGTATCGAAAAATTTTCCTTTTGGCATGATCCTTTTTGTATTGCTTATAGCAGCGCTTGGCATAATGGTGATTATGCTCAAAAATGAAGTAGTTTTGTTAAAGACAGAAGTAGCTGATTTGAAAAATCTTAAGGCGCAAATAACAGAAAGTGAACACAAGATTAAGATTGCTGTTATTGAGAATAAACTTGAAGAATCCGAGAAAGAAAAACAGGCATTAAAAGGTCAAATTGCCCAGCTCAAAAGCGATGTCGAAGAACTTAGGAATATGAAAACAGAAACAAAAAGGTATGCAAAAAGATAGATTTTAGAATACGCTGTTAGACGCATCTTCATTACTTTTATTACCTCTCTTTTTAGAGTTTTTATCTCTTCATAGACCTTGCTGGCAGGGTTTATAATTGCAAGGCTTATCCCTACCTTACAACAAAATATTAGACATTTGAGCTATTATATTATAGAGTTTTTGAAGCGTTGTGGTTATTTCAAAAAAAAACAGACAATGCGACATCGTTTTGATAAAATAATGATACCTGTAAATACAAGAGGGAAATGAATGGAGAAGGGCAGGATAATTATCGTTGAAGATGAAGAAAGCATCTTGATGATGCTGACGGAGTTTTTAAGAAGCAATGATTATCTGGTAGACCCTTTTCTTGACGGCAAAGATGCATTGTCTGCACTGAAAACCAATAACTATCACGTATTGATAACAGACCTCACCATGCCGAAAGTGGATGGATTGCAGTTAATAAATTATATTCAAAAGGAGTATATCGACACGATTGGTATTGTCATGACCGGATACGGAAGCCTTGAGACCGCTATAAGCGCTATGAGGCTCGGAGCCTTTGATTATATCCTTAAACCTTTTAAATTCGAGGACATACTCGCTACTATTGATTCTGCCATCTACTATTACAAAATGCTCAAGAACGAAAACATTCCTAAGGGTCTTGTGTCCAAGTCAAACCTTTTGAAAAGGTTCTCACAGAGCAAGCTGCTCCTTGAGAATACGATTTTGAGAACCAGCCTGAAAGATAAATATAAGTTTGAAAATATCCTTGGGATAAGCTTCGGAATGCAGAAGATATTCGAACTTATCGAAAAGGTCACCGATACAAATGCAACCGTTTTGATTACCGGTGAAAGCGGGGTTGGCAAGGAGCTGGTTGCAAGGGCAATCCATTATAATTCATCGAGAAAAGATAACCCTCTCGTGGTCGTAAATTGTGGGGCAATACCTGAAAATCTGCTCGAAAGCGAACTTTTTGGCTACGAAAAAGGCGCCTTTACCGGTGCGGTTAATACGAGGCTTGGGAAATTCGAGATTGCTAACAAGGGCACCATCTTTTTAGATGAGATAGGGGACATGAGTCTTAATCTACAGGTTAAGATCTTAAGGGTACTTCAAGAAAAGGCATTTGAACGTATTGGTGGCACCAAAACTATCAAGGTTGACATCAGGGTGCTGGCTGCGACAAATAGAATACTCGAAAACCTTGTTAAAGAAGGCACCTTCAGGGAAGACCTCTATTATAGATTGAATGTAGTGCCGATACACATACCGCCTCTCAGGGAGAGGAAACAGGATATACCTTTGCTTTTGAATAGTTTTCTTGAAGAATCAAATCGTTTGAATGACGCCGATGTCAAGGGATTTTCCGAAGAGGCGATGGATATCTTGATCAATTATGATTACCCCGGGAATGTGAGAGAGTTGAAAAATATAGTAGAAAGAAATGTTATCTTGAAGAAAAACGGGATTATCGAGGTAGAGGACCTGCCGGAAAAATTGTGGAAGGCAAGGGATAATCACCAACAGCTTGATATTCAGAAGGGATATGAAACCCTTGTGACAGAATTTGAAAAATCGATTATTGCAAAGGCTCTCCAGGAGACAAAAGGTGTCAAGAGCAAGGCAGCCAATATGCTCAACCTCAACAGAACCACACTGATTGAAAAAATGAAACGCCTTGGGATGGACTGATTTTTTCCCGTCAATAAATTGACAACAATCCGCTTCTTGTCTCGCTTACTCGTTCCGTTTGCTTGACACCCCGGATCCTTGAACTCTGGATTCCTATCTTCCAGATGTTTAGCCAACCCTCCAACCCTTGATTCTTGTCTCATCGCTATCAGCTTTGAACTACCAGCTTTTTTTAGCCTCCAAACTGTCGCCTCTATCCGATGTCTACTATCCGATATTCGGAGTCCGATCGGGTCTCGATTGGTATGTATTTTGCATATTATAAAGTCATGTCTATGTCGGAAACAGAATTATTAAAGGATGCGTTTTTAGGATTCTCAAAGGCCTCTGATTCCATCATCAGTTATTATAATGTTCTCGAGAGTCAGATTAGGCTTTTGAAGGATGAGGTGGAAAGCAAAAACAGGGAGTTGGAAAATGCCAAAGAGTATCTCTATAATATACTTGATTCGATTCCGTTGGGTGTTGTTGTCATCGATCGTAAATCCATATCGTTTTTAAATAAGGCTGCTGAAAAACTAAGTTCGGATAAGTTTATAGATGATTTGAACAACTGCGAGAAGAAGTCCGGCGAGATAAAAAATGGCAAGGGTCAATACAGATGGAAGAAGGATGTGTTAAGGAATGCCTTCAATGGTAAGGAAGTGATTGTAATTGAAGATGTTACTGAGCTTGAGAAGATGAAAGAGAGGCTTGAAAGGGACGAGAGGCTGCGGGCTATGGGTGAAATGGCAGCGAGAATTGCACACGAAATAAAAAATCCCCTTGGTAGTATGGAGCTTTTTCTTTCCATGTTGTCTGATGGAAAATTAAAATCTAAAGAAAAACAATATGTTGAATATATACATTTTGGTGTCCAGACAATTGACAGGATAATAAACAATATCCTTTCGTACACAAGGCCGAGAAGCCTTGTGCTGACCGAACAGAGTATCAGCAAGGTGGTCGAAGAGATTTTGGATTTCATGAAATTGTCAATTATGAGTAGAAATATAGATGTGCAATATAAGGTTTTCTACGAAAAACCTTCTTTCTTCGATCCAGATATGATGAAGCTCGTGATAATGAATTTTATCAGCAATGCCATAGATGCTGCGACAGGTAAAGGTTCGATTGAAATAGAAATCAAAGAAGATGGAAATTATGTTGTAATAATAATAAGCGATAGCGGCACAGGCATGAGCGAGGACATTAGGAAGAACATCTTCAACCCGTTTTTTACAACAAAAGATAAAGGTGTCGGTTTGGGGCTGTTTATTGTTCATAACATTGTTCAAGCGCATAACGGTTATATCGAGGTTGAGTCAACAGAAGGCGTGGGTACAACATTTTTTGTTTATATACCAAAGGATGGACGATGAAGGCAAACGTGCTTGTTATTGATGATGATTATCATATGAGGATTGCACTAAAAGAATCCCTTACAAAGACAGGTTATTCTGTATCTCTTGCAGAGGATGGCCTGAAGGCAATAAACGAAATAAGTAAACGCATGTTCGATATCGTTATAACTGATGTTAAAATGCCTCATTTGAATGGTATTGAACTTTTGAAGCACATCAGGAAAGAAAACCCTTTACTGCCCGTAATCCTTGTAACTGCTTACGGGACTATTCAGGATGCTGTCAGCGTGATAAAAGAGGGTGCCTTTGATTACATCCAGAAACCTTTTAGCGCCGATACGCTTTATAGCACAATCAAACGTGCACTTGGCATAAATAACGGGAAGATCATCTATGCATCGAAAGCCATGAAGGATGTTCTTATAAAGGCGGAAAAGGTGGCTAAATCGGATGTTACGGTTCTCGTTTTTGGAGAGAGCGGGGTCGGTAAAGAACTTGTTTCACGTTATATACATGACAACAGCGACAGGTCGAAGAATCCTTTTGTGCCGGTAAATTGTGCATCCCTGCCTGAGAATCTGCTCGAAAGTGAGCTTTTTGGTTACGAAAAAGGTGCATTTACAGGCGCCTCTACGAGAAAAATGGGTAAATTCGAAATTGCCAACGGTGGTACGATACTTCTCGATGAAATCACCGAGATGGATTTCAGACTTCAGGCAAAGCTGTTGAGGGTTTTGCAGGAAAAAGAGATCGAGGTTATCGGTTCTAAATATCCAAAGAAGATTGACACAAAGGTTATCGCTACGACGAACAGGAACATATTGAAGATGGTTGAAGAGGGAAGGTTTCGCGAAGACCTTTATTATCGACTCAATGTATTTCCCATCTATATCCCACCTCTGAGAGAAAGGAAAGAGGATATTCCGGAGCTTGTGGCATATTTTTTGCGTAAACATTCAAAGGGTATGGATGTGGGCATAAGCGACGAGGCAATGAATTTCTTGATGGAAAACAAATGGAAAGGCAATGCACGGGAACTCGAAAATGTAATCGCACGGGCGTGTATACTGTCGGGTTACTCTGTTATAAAATTGACACATCTACAGGAGATGAAATTCGATAGAGAAAGCACACCTGGTTCGATAAAGGAAATGGAGATGAAACTTATCCTCGATGCGCTTAGAGCCTGTAATGGAAATAAAACAAGGGCGGCAGCGATGCTTGGAAAGACAACGAGAACGTTGAGGAACAAGATTAAAGAATACAAGGACATGGGTATTTTGCCTCATGGGGAGGAAAAACAATGGATGTCATAAAGCTTATAGAGAAGGCCCTTGATGTAAGGGCTGTAAACCACAGGGTGATTGCAGGTAATATCGCACATGTCGAGACACCTCATTATAAGGAAAAAGAGATCGATTTCAAGCAGGCGCTTGAAAGCCGTATCGCAGGCATGCAAAATATCGATGTACAGGAAAAGACGGAAACCGATGGCATGAGCAGTATAGACGGCAATACGGTAAATCTGGAAGTCCAGATGGTAAAGATGAATGAAAACAGCATGATGTATAGTGCCCTTGTTCAGGCCCTCAACAAGAAATTTTCTTTGATGCGTTATCTTGTCAATGAGGGCAGAAGGTAAAGAGGAGGTATTTATGGGCGGCATTCTTGACATATTAAAGGTTAGCGCTTCCGGTCTTAAGGCACAGCGTATAAGGATGGAGGTTATAGCGACAAACCTTGCAAATATACACACAACAAGGACGGAAGAGGGCGGCCCCTACACAAAAAAGGAAGTTGTTTTTTCATCGGCCGACGTTTCTGAAGGGGATAGTTTTAACAGTCTACTCTCAAAAAAGATTGAAGGTGTAAAGGTCGAGAATATCGTGAACAGCACGAAACACTTTGAAAAGATCTTTGACCCTGGACATCCTGATGCAGACAAGGAAGGGTATGTGACAAACCCGAACGTCAACCTTATGGAGGAGATGGCGGATATGATATCAGCTACCAGGTCATATGAGGCAAATATCAACGTTGTCAACACGACAAAAGAGATATTTATGAAGACGCTCGAAATAGGTAAGTAGGAGGGAAAAATGAAGATCGAAACACTGCAATTACCCAACTTTACTGAAAATATTAGTGAAAAAAAGGGCGCGGCAGATATAAAGGGAACAACATCATTTAAAGAAATTTTAAAGGATTCTATAAACAAGGCGAACGAACTTGAGAAGGTTGCAGACCAGGAAGTGCAAAAACTTGCAAAAATGGATAGTAAGGACATACATACAACTATGATTGCCATCGAAAAGGCGGATTTGACATTCCAGACCATGATGCAGATACGGAATAAGATAATAAACGCGTATGAAGAAATCATGAGAATGCAGGTGTAATGATGGCTGCCAAAGAACTGTTCTTGAATAACGCAAAAAACTATATATCTGGTATCCCAAAGAGCAAATTATATCTTTATATATTTCTTTTCATATCGGTTGTAGGCGGTTCTATAATCGGATTATCATTGCTTCAGAAAGAGAATTATCAGCCGCTATTCTCAGGTCTTGCCGTTGAAGATGCCTCTATGATAGTGGCGAAGCTGAAAGAGCAAAAGGTTCCTTATAAGCTTGGTTTGGGTGGAACGACTATTTATGTGCCAAAGGAAAAGGTTTTTGATTTGAGACTTGTGCTTGCCTCACAGAATGCATTACCAGGCAATAGCGGCGTAGGATTCGAACTTTTTGACAAGACGAGTTACGGTATGACCGAGTTTATGCAGAACATAAACTATAAACGTGCGATTCAAGGTGAATTGGCAAGGACAATCAACCAGATGCCCGAGGTGAAAACGTCACGTGTTCATATTGCGCTTCCCGAAAGGACACTTTTTTATGACAGGGAAAAGGAGGTTACGGCATCTATCTTTCTAAAACTTAAACCTGGCAAGTCTCTTCCAAAAGACCAGGTTGCCGGTATCGTGCAGTTTGTGGCGGGCAGCATAGAGGGTCTTAAGGCAGAAAACATAACGGTGATAGATTCATCAGGAAAGATTCTTTACAAGAGTGGCGACTCGAGCTCGCCGGTCGTTCTCTCGGGGCAGCAGTATGAACTCCAGAAGAGTGTCGAAAAGAGGCTCGAAGAATCAATTCAATCGATGTTGAGCACATTTTTGCCTGCAAGCAGGTCGATAGTAAGGGCGAACATAGAGCTTAATCTTAGGAAGGTCGAAATAGTAGAGGAGGAATATAATCCGGAAAAGGCGGTTGTCGCCACCTCTAAATCCAGTAAGGAAATGGTTGCGAGTAAGTCAGTGAAAGTAGGGGGCGTCCCTGGGGTTGCATCAAACAGTCCAGGCGCTCAACCAAAAGAGGCTAACAAGGATAATCAGGATAAGTCAAAGGAATCAGAGAGAGAGGAAGAACAAAAGACATATGAACTTAGCAAGACCATAAGAAAAATTGTAGAACCTTATGGGGATATCAAAAGGGTTTCCCTTGCTGTGGTTGTTGATGGCAAGTATGAAAAGGTCAAAGGGCAGAAAGGGGAGGAGTCAAAATATATACCGAGGTCACAAAAAGAATTGAATGACATAAAAAATCTTGTTGCAAGGGCAGTGGGTTACAATGAGGAGCGCGGGGACAAGATAGAGGTTGTCAGCGCACCGTTTGAAACTGAAAATGTTTCAGATGAAAAAGGTTTTATGGAAGTATCGAATAAGAAAGAAATACTTTATGATGTGGTGAAGTATGTTTTCTATTTGACCATATTGCTCTCTGTTTTCTTGTTTGTCGTAAAACCTATCTTGGGGATTCTGAAAGACAGGGGTAGTGCTATAGCCATGAGGCAAGTGAGCGAAATAAGCGATTTATACACAGGCGCAAAACCAATATCTGCCGATAAGATTTTAAAGGAAGGTATTGAGCCCGCGCCGGTTTTGGGCAAACCGCAGCCCGCGTTTGCAAGCGCATTGCAGGATAAAGCGCTTGTCAAATCTATACTAAAGGAATGGGTTAAAGAGGGAAGCTGATGGATGTAGCTGATATAACAGGCACAAGAAAGGCGGCAATACTGCTTTTAACGATGGACGAAGAGCTATCGAAAGAGATCATTAAGGAGTTTGAAAGACATGAGTTAGAGGCTATAGGAAGAGAGATAGCAAATATAAAATATATACCTGAAAGTGTTGTGAGCCAAGTGCATAATGAGTTTTTAAAAAGTGTCAACAAGAGTGGGGCAGCCATAGTTGATGGCCAAAACAAATTCAAGACGCTTTTGAAGAAGAGTTTTGGTGATGATACTGCAGACAATATTTTTGATGCAATGGCGCCAAAAGAAGGTGTACCAGGGGATTACTTAAGGACGTGCGACCCGAAAATTCTTGCCGGTACCATAAAGGGCGAACATCCCCAGACCATTTCGCTGATTATATCACTCTTACCTTCTAAGAAGGCATGCGATGTTATTGCTATGTTGCCGGGCAATATACAGGGTGACATAATAACGAGAATGGCTAAGCTTGGCAGAGTGGATAAAAGTGTTTTACTTGAGATTGAGGGTATTATTCGTGATCAACTTCAGGATTTGGGTGTTGGTGAAGAAAAGCAGATAGGGGGAATAAGCTCTGTAGCAAATATTCTCAATCAGATGGACAAGATAAAGGAAGGTGAAATCCTTGGTGCTGTCGAAGAGATGAACCCTGAACTTGCAGAGAAGATCAAGCAATTGATGTTTACATTTGAAGACCTTGTTAAGCTCGATAATAAAAGCATTCAAACCCTCCTTAAAGAAATCGCTTCAGAAGACCTTGTCATTGCATTGAAGGGTGCGTCTGATGAAATAAAGGGAAAAATATTTACAAACATGTCTGAGCGTGCATCGGCAATGCTGAAAGAAGATTTAGAGGCAATGGGTCCAGTGAGGTTGTCAGAGGTCGGACAAGCGCAGACGAAGATCGCACTGACGGCAAAAAGGCTTGAGGCGGAAGGCAGGATCATCATAACAGGCGAGAATGAGAAATTCGTATAACAATAAAGACATTCGTCCATTTACCTTAGCTCCCCTTTCCGATACATCATACGAGGATAATGAGGCCTCTTTTGAGTCGTTTTTCGAAACTTCAGAACATGATAAAAAGAGCCATATCGAAGGCGAGAAAACATTGAAAGACAATGAGGATATAGAGGCTGAAACGAGAAGGATATTCGAAGATGCCTTCAAAGAGGGTGAAAAGGCAGGATTTGAAATGGGCATGAAAAAGGTTGAACCTCTTGTCAAAAGGTTAAGTCAGGATATATCTGCCTTATCGGCATTTAAGAAAGAACTTCTCGATAAGACTGAGAAGTTGTCGGTTGAACTGGCGTTGATTTTTGCAGAAGCAATTGTTCTAAAGGAATGCGAAAATAATAGAGGCATAATCATCGAAATGGCAAAAAAGGCGCTTGACATATGCGAAGAAAAGCAGGAGATAACCATCAGGATAAGAAGGGATGATTTTAAATTTATCTCGGAAGATACGTTGAGTTTGCTAAATGTAATTCCGGACGATTCGCTAAAGGAGCCAGGCTTTATTATTGAATCAAACTTCGGTGATATAGACGGGACTATTTCCGTTCAGATCGAGGAATTGAAAAAAGAGTTCTTGAAGGAATATGCAGACAAATGAAATCCGCGAAGCGCTGAAGAACTTTTATCCTTATAGAATATACGGTAAGGTAAATCAGGTTGTAGGGCTTGTTATTGAAGGTAAAGGACCTATATCATCCGTTGGTGACGCAGCGCTGATATATCCGATAGATGGAAACCCTCCCATCAACTCCGAGGTAGTTGGTTTTAAAGAAGGTAAAACCCTGCTTATGCCACTTGGTGATTTAAGGGGAATCGGGGTTGGTTCAAAGATACGTTCAAAAAAACAGACAGTAAATGCCGCCGTTGGTGAAGGTCTTTTGGGGAGGGTAATCGATGGTCTCGGCAATCCCATGGATGGCAAGGGGCCTATAAATTGTCCTGATGTAGTGCCTGTATACAGAGAAACAGTGAATCCAATGAAAAAAAAGAGGATAAAAGACCCTCTTGACCTTGGCATAAGAAGCATCAACGGACTTCTTACGTGTGGTAAAGGGCAAAGGATAGGTATATTTGCAGGCTCTGGTGTTGGCAAAAGCGTTCTTCTTGGTATGATCGCAAGACACACCGAGGCCGATATCAACGTCATAGGGCTTATTGGAGAGCGTGGCAGAGAGGTAAGAGAATTCATCGAAAAGGACCTTGGGGATGGTCTTGGTCGTTCTGTAATTGTTGTCGCTACGTCAGACCAACCACCATTAATCAGAGTCAGGGGTGCTTTTTTAACAGTTGCCATTGCCGAGTATTTCAGGGATATAGGCAATAACGTGCTTTTGATGATGGATTCTCTCACAAGGTTTAGTATGGCGCAGAGGGAGGTCGGACTTGCCATAGGAGAACCACCCACCTCAAAGGGTTATACACCGAGCGTTTTTTCTCTTCTTTCAAAACTTCTGGAAAGAACTGGCAATGGAGAGGGAGATGGGACGATGACGGCAATCTATACAGTGCTTGTTGAAGGTGATGACCTCGACGATCCCATAGCAGATGCAGCAAGGTCAATACTTGATGGGCATATTGTGCTATCGAGGAAGCTGTCTGACATGAACCACTACCCCCCTGTGGATGTTTTAAAAAGCATCAGCAGAACGATGAAAGATATTGTGTCATCTGAGCAAATCGACTATGCAGGTAGGATAATACAGATATTATCTGAGTATGAGAGGGCTGAAGATTTGATCAATATCGGTGCTTATACGCCTGGCAGTAATGAAAAACTTGATTATTCCATATCTATGATAGATAAAGTGAGAACATTTCTTCGTCAGGGTATCAATGAACGGGCAACGCTTGAGGATTCAAGAAACAGCATGAAAATACTGTTTTATGTTTAACCATTTTCAATATTGAGATATGCCTGCACGTCGAATCGAAAGAATCATAAAACTAAAAGAAAAGCTCATGGAGGAAAAACAGAGGCAAATCAATGAAGTGCTTCTTGCTATTGACGACATAATCAATAATATCAATATTATAGAAACAAACATTAATATGAATTATGAACATATTACCACAACTACAATATGTGGCGGAGATTTATGCTTAATTAAAGACAATATGATCTTTCTTGAAAACAAAAAAGGTGAACTTTTGGAAGAAAAAGAAGAATGCAACAAAAGATTGAGCCTGCTCAGAATGGAATTGGTTGAACAGGCAAGAGAGATAAAAAAGCTTGAAACCTTGAAATCAAAGATACTCAGTGCGATAAAAAAGGCACAAAACAAAAAAGAACAAAAGTTTTTCGACGACATTGCCCTACATAATCTGAAAGAGTAGGAAATATTTTCCTATCAGCGGAACAAATTTCCCTTTTTACAACATCCAAAAACATAGCTGGTATTATAACATGATGAAATGATTAGCATTATTAGTTTGGCATGCATTTTGTTATGTATATCGTTATGGAAAATATTTTAATAAACGGGTTATTTGGAAGTTCAACAGGTTCCGAAAGGATATCTGTTCAAAATGCAAACCTCTCCGATGGTAAAATCGGTAACGATGAGTTTCTTAATGTGCTGAAAGGTGCCGTAGAAAAGGGTTCTATGTTTGGCACAACAGTGGAATCCGCTACACTGCCTAAAAATGCTGAAATCTTGCCTTTTGCAGTATTAGCAATGCAGGCAATCCCGGTGGCGTTCTTATTTGATGAGTCATTAGATAACATGTTGCAGCAGCAACAGAAACCCATGACGGGTAGCGGTGAAGTGAGAATGGGTGAGCTGGATACGATTTCTCTTATGCAATCAGGCGAAATCCCCACCCCGCAGATTATTGAACTGCTGAAGAAAGCATTGTGTGAGTTTGTAGATAAGGTGTTTTCTGAGAAGCAAAAACCAGATACCGTTTCGACGTCACAAAAACAAGAAACAAAACCTATGACAGATGATTCAAAAGCCGTCTATTTCGATTCTGATACAGATGTAAAGGCGATCCTTCATCAACTTGTCAATATGTTTGCCCAGCAACAGAAACCCATGACGGGTAGCGGTGAAGTGAGAATGGGTGAGCTGGATACGATTTCTCTTATGCAATCAGGCGAAATCCCCACCCCGCAGATTATTGAACTGCTGAAGAAAGCATTGTGTGAGTTTGTAGATAAGGTGTTTTCTGAGAAGCAAAAACCAGATACCGTTTCGACGTCACAAAAACAAGAAACAAAACCTATGACAGATGATTCAAAAGCCGTCTATTTCGATTCTGATACAGATGTAAAGGCGATCCTTCATCAACTTGTCAATATGTTTGCCCAGCAACAGAAACCCATGACGGGTAGCGGTGAAGTGAGAATGGGTGAGCAGGATACGGCAAACACGATAAACTTAGATGGCTCTTCCGTATTAAAATATACGAATAAAACAGGCAATTACGATATACCACTTATAAAAACAGCCAAAAGCAAAGAAGTTGATTTCTCGTTAAAAGAAGTAATGCTACATATGACCTCTACAGACCAAGCGCAGACTGATAATGATATAAACTTTGAATTACAAGGAAATTTAGATCGCATTATAATCAACGGCAGGCAGATCGAAGCGGATATCCATAAAAATGTCAAACCCGATAATGCCGAATTTTTGGTAGATGAGGTCTTTTTTCATGAAAAAGGCTCCGATAAATTGAGTTTTAAGATAGAGACGATACTGAACAATATCACGGCGGAATTTCAAAAGGATGTTTTGGAAACCCCTCGGAAGGATGCGGACTTTTCATACAAAGATAACGAGCATGTGCCTTTTATAAGACCTGAAAACATTGATGTGGTTTTGTCCTCTGAGACAAAAGATATAAATACTATTAATAAGACCTCTTTTATATCAATGATTGCAGACAAGATTGTGAAGGCTACCGAACATAACCAGACAAGAGGCGCAACAATGGATATGGTGATGCGCATGAATATAAACGAAAAGGAGAGTTTGCTTATCGGGCTAAAACGTGAAGGCCAGCAGGTCTTCGTTGAAATCAAAACTGAAAGTTCATCAATGCTAAATCTACTTCAGGCAAGTAAAGATACCATCGTCAGAAACCTTGAAATGAAAAATATAAACGCAAATATTTTTGTAAACCCTGACGGCAAAAACGGTTTTGAAAGAAGAGAGAACGGAAGGCAAGCAAGAGGAGGCAGTCCACAAAACAGAAGGACGAACGGTAATTTTTATGAATTGTTCAAAACAGAGGAGGTAGCATGAACGTATCGGCAATAAATAGCGTTGGCAGTGCCACCACAACGTCAAGTAGTGGCAAATCAGCGAACTTTGTGGATAAAAATGATTTCCTGAAGATTCTCATATCGCAGATCAAATATCAAGACCCGCTTGAACCTATGAAGCCGGATCAGTTTTTAACCCAGTTATCGCAACTTACACAGGTTGAGCAGTTACAGAATATTACAGATGCGCTCAACGGCATGAAAAAGGCAACAGAGACAGGAAATATCTCGCAGTGGATAAGCACGATAGGCAAGAAGATGCAGGTAGATTCGAATACGCTTTCAAAGGGTGATGAGGTTTATTTAACCCCTGAGGGTGATTTTGATAAGGTTGTGCTTTCAACATTAAATAAAATGACAGGAGAGGTCAGAGAAACAACATTTAAGAAGGGTGAGCCACTTGTTTACAGACACGAAGACGATACAGATGTACTTGTTTCCGCAGTCGGTATAAAGAACGATAAACCGTTTAACTGTAGATTGAGTAATTACAGGGTCGTGAAAGGAATAGATACGAGCAATGGCATACCGTATCTTGTAGCATCCAACGGCGAAACATTTTCAATAGAAAAAATTAAACAGATTAAAGAATAGGAGGTCGATATGTTAGGATCAATGTTTTCAGGAATAAGTGGTTTGATGTCGAATAGCCAGGCGATAAATGTGGTTGGAAACAATATTGCAAACGTAAACACCATTGGGTTTAAGGGAAGTCGTGCAACCTTTTCCGACCTTTTATACCAGTCAGTAAACGGAACGGCAGGCGCAAGCCAGGTCGGTAGGGGTTCCACCTTGACTACCGTCGATACACAATTTTCCCAGGGTTCGTTTGAAAGCACGAGCGAACCGACAGACCTCGCCATAGGTGGTAAGGGTTTTTTTATTGTAAAGTCTCCCAAAGGAAATATGACAGAATACTATACAAGGGCTGGTCAGTTCAGATTCGACAAGGACGGCTATCTAACAAATCCTGAGGGACTTGTCTTACAGGGCAAGGCGATAGACCAGACAACAGGCAAGGCGGTAGGTGTCGATACAAATATCATTATATCGCAGAAACCCAGCGACCCCCAAATTACATCAGCGATTGACATGACTGCGAACCTCCAGTCCAATGCTGAATGGAAAGGCTCCATAGGGAATCTTGATGTTGCAGGGGATATAACCTCTGTGACAAATTCACTCGGGAAATGGCCTATAGCTGGAAACTATACCGCAAAGGTTACTACGGATGGTGGTGTGAGTACACTTACATTGACGGTGCAGAGGATTGGTCCAGATGGCACTACTCCAATAGGAGACCCTATCACTAAAAGCAAGGTGATAACAGCGGGACAGAATATCGCAAACTTCGAGGACTTGGGGTTAGATATTACAATCGGATCAACCATTGCAAACACGGAACAAAAATTCACCATATCTGGATTCGATGTCGAAAAACCCACTGCAACGGCCAATTATTCATCTTCTATAACGGTTTACGATTCAAATGGCCAGTCACACGTTGTTACGGTGTATTTTAGAAAGTCAAATATCGATACAACAACAAATAACAGCACTTGGGAATGGATGGCTGTTGTAGGTGCAGGAGACTCTTCAACTGGCAAGAACACTATGGCTGCATACGGTGACCTTGTATTCAACAGTTCAGGCGTGTTGCAAGGCGAAGGTTCAAACCATCAGATAATGTTTAATTTTACTTCACCGGCAAAGCAGAATCAGCCGATAACCCTTTCATTCGGGACGCTTTCAGCCGTATCGGGTAATGTGAAAGACCCATTTACCCAGTATCCGATAGACTCAGCTACCAACTATCAGGCGCAAAATGGTTATCCGCCCGGCACACTTCTGAGTGTTTCGGTAGATGCCGATGGTATCATTTCAGGTCACTACTCCAATGGACAGATAATCAATCAGTATCAGATAACGCTTGCTAATTTCGGTGACCCTGTTGCACTGACAAAGGAAGGGAACAACCTTTTTTCGGCGAACAACAAAACAGGCGATGCATATAAATATGCACCGGGGGTGTCGGGAACGGGCAAGATAAACCCTAATTCATTGGAGCAGTCAAATGTCGATCTAGCAACGGAATTTGTGAAGATGATAGTTGCTCAGAGGGGATTCCAGGCGAATTCAAGGGTTATTACTACATCCGATGAGGTGCTTCAGGAGCTTATGAATTTGAAACGATAGTTTGGCATATGTAAAACCTTTTGTGTTTGATTGAGTATTGGGCGCTTTATGCTGTTATAGCAGGTGGCATGGCAGATAAAAGCGCCCAATTTTTATCTTTAGATCTTCAAATTTTTTCGAATTCCATTATATTTTGCACGATTTACACCAAACAGATTGTCGTTCAAATTGCATATTAAAGTTCAAAGGGCACAATAAAATTTGTATTTTGACCGTCAAAGTTGTGACGCTTTTGGACTGTTTTCCAACGCAAAACGCATTAAAATCAAAATATCTGAACTGCCGCCCAACCGATTAATAATCGGTAACAATCTAATATCATTGATATAAAATTATTATCCAACATATGGCACACATATTGCTTTTTAAGAAACCCAAGGAGGAACGTATGCCTGAAGATAATGTTGAAAACAAGAACGCCGAACAAGAAAAAGACGGAAAAAAGAAAAAGGGCGGGTTTAAATTCATTCTTATTGGAATTTTCGTTGTGTTTTGTTTGGGTATAGGCGGTGTATATTTCTTTTATGGCAATGCCATATTGGCAAAATTTTTTAATAAGTCCACAACAGAGAGTGAAAAAAAGGTCGAAAGAAAGGTTGGACCTATAATGTCCCTTGAACCTTTTTTATTTAATGTTGCGAATAGTTCGAGATTTGCAAAAATATCGATCGGTATAGAGATGAAGGATATTAAAAGTATTGAAGAAGCGAAAAGCATGACTTTGTTGATCAGAGACAAGATACTTTCGGTGCTTGGTTCCAAGAGTATTGAAGTGCTCATGGATGTGAACAGCAGGGACACCATTAAGCAGGAATTACTTATCGCACTGAAGGGCATCTTTAAAAAACCAGACGATATCAATGCGATATATATAACTGATTTTATTATTCAATAAAGGATAGCATATGGACCAGGTGTTAACTCAGGAAGAAATCGATGCGTTGTTGAGCGGATTGTCGGATGGCGCAATAGAGGTTGAACAAAAGGCAGAAGACCCCGATCAACCTAAAAAAGAAGTAAAAACTTTCGACATACTACAATTTACGAGAGCGAAAAAGGAAAATCTGCCGGCATTGCAATTCATTTACGACAGATTTTCAAAGTCTTTTCAATCAGCCCTTTCACTTTTTCTCGGCAGAGATGTTGAGATAGAGCAGGCTGCTATCCATTATATAGAATATAGAGAGTTTGTCAAAACATTATCACTGCCGACGAATATGAACGTTATCACAACGGAAAATCTTAATGGGTTTTTCATTGTCGTGTTCGATGCGAAGATTGTCTTTTGTGTATTGGAGTCGCTTTTCGGGGGTTCAGATGTAACCGTTCCAAGGATTGAGGGAAGGGAGTTTACAAAGATCGAACTCTACGTAATCAAAAAACTGGCCGATATGTTTTCGAATGAAATGGAGAAGGCATGGTCGCCGGTATATGAGATTAAATGTAAGTATTCAAGGTCTGAGATGAATCCCAATTATGTGACAATGGTTTCGCAGGAAGAGATTGTAAGCATTTGTCAGTTCCCTTTCAATATTGAAAATGTCAGAGGATGGATGAAAATATGCATACCGTATGGCATCTTGGAGACTATCAAAGACTATTTGACTTCAACCCCCTCGAGAGAGGGTCAGGAGATGAGGCAGAAATGGATTGAAAAGATGAAAGATGAAGTTATGAACGTGCCGCTCGAGATTAGGGTGACACTCGGAAAAAAGAGGATATCGTTGAAGGATTTTCTTGGAGCCAAAGAAGACAGTATAATTATGGTGGATAGATATGTGAATGACCCTGTTGATATCATGATAGGCGGCAAAGCAAAGTTAAGAGGAAGACTGGGCATTTTAAAAGGCAACAAGGCTGTGCAAATCGAGGGACCGATACAATAAAGACTTTTTGATATGAGGAGATGATATGGAAGATTTTGCAACAAAAAATCAAAGATCAGATGATTCAAAGAGGTTTGAATTAAGCTTTGAAAGCCTGCTCGATATACCTGTTGACTTGTCTGTTGAAATCGGAAGGACAAAGATGACGATAGGTGAACTTCTTTCGCTGGCGAAGGGCTCAACGGTTGAGCTTAATAAGATTGCAGGTGAATCGGTTGATATTTATGTAAACGAAAGGCTGCTTGGGAAAGGCGACATTGTTGTGGTTAATGAAAGGCTTGGGGTTAGGATCATTGAAATAGTAACGCCAAAGGAAAGGGTGCAGACATTGGCATGATGGACGTATATTTAGGCATAATAAAGGTATTCTTTATACTTCTCGGCATGATCGCCGTTATGATCCTTTTATACAGATATGCCGGCAGACTCAAGCTGAACCTGAAACCTAAAGACACGCCCTACGGTCTTAAAAAGTTGGACACCATACATCTTGGGTATAAAAAGTTCGTATCTGTTCTTGAAGTAAAGGACTATGTGCTCGTAATAGGTGTCGGTGAGAAAGAGATGTCGCTTTTAACGAGATGGAAAAAAGAGGATAGTGGGAAATGAAGGTTATTGTTGTGTTGCTTGTTGTTGCATCTGTGTTTTTTGTTGCTGTTGTTCCTAATGCACTCGCTGCGCCAAAAGAAAAATCGCAGGCAAAGCTCGATATTATAGGTTCTTTCTCGGGTTCAGAGGGAGGAAGGAACCTTATAAGTATTGTTATATTGATGACGATACTCGCTTTCGCCCCTGCCATACTGCTTCTGATGAGTTCTTTCACAAGGATTGTGATTGTGCTTTCAATGATACGTCAGGCAGTTGGTATTGCACAGCTACCTCCAAACCAAATCATCATCGGTCTTTCGCTGTTCTTGACTTTTTTTGTCATGGCGCCGACTTACGAGAAGATCAATGCTAACGCACTTTCTCCCTATATGGAAAACAAGATAGGATACGAGGAACTTTTATCGAGGTCGTCCAAAGAGATAAGTGTATTTATGTTAAAACACACAAAGGACAAGGACTTGGCGCTGTTTATGAACATAGCGGGGTTACAGCGGCCGAAGGGAGATGCGGATATACCGCTACGTGTGCTTGTGCCTGCCTTTGCAATAGGAGAATTGAAAAGGGCATTCCAGATCGGGTTTATTCTTTATATACCCTTTCTCGTTATTGATATGGTGGTTGCAAGTGTGCTTTTATCCGCAGGCATGATGATGCTGCCGCCTATATTTGTTTCATTGCCTTTCAAGCTGATGCTTTTTGTGCTTGTTGACGGCTGGAACTTGCTTGTAGGCTCTTTGATAAAGGGGTTTTATTGATGGATAAGCTTTCCGGTTCTCATTATTCAGGATTCGGTGCAACAGATTCTCGGTTTACGGAAGGTTGTTTAAAATCATTATTAAATCGGAGGTATTCATGAGTCAGGATCTAATCATTCAAATATTCCGTGAGGTTATCAAGACAGGGCTTGTTGTTATGGCGCCGGCGCTGCTTGTATCGATTGTTGTCGGGTTGGTTGTAAGTGTTTTCCAGGCGGCGACACAGATTCATGAGATGACTCTGGTGTTTGTTCCGAAGATACTTGCCATTGCAGTCTGTATGATAGTGTTGTTTCCTTGGATGCTTAACATTCTCGTTACATACACAACGAATCTTTTGATCAATATACCTGTATATGTGAGATAAATGCTTTCATCTATCGGAGAAGAAGGACTAAAATTTATTTTAATATTTTTCAGGGTAGCTTCGATATTCTGGTTTCTGCCTATCTTTTCGTTAAGGTCGGTGCCAATGCCCTATAAAGTTGGATTTTCTCTGTGTGTTACCATTGCGTTGCTCGATGTTGTTGTTATAAATACCGTTCAAATCTATGCAGACCCCTATTTAATGGTGATACAGGTCTTGAAGGAGATATTTATCGGACTTACGATAAGCTATTTTGTCAGGACACTTTTTACGGTTGTATATGTCGCCGGTGAGGTTGCGGCAATCCAGACCGGTTTTTCGTTTGCGCGTGTTATAGACCCCTTCAATATGAGTCAATCGTCGGTTTTGGAACAATTCATGAACCTACTTGCTATCATGGTGTTTTTTGCGATGGATGCCCACCATGTTCTCTTAAAGGGGATTTTATCGAGCTTCAAAGATTTACCCGTTGGAACGCTGGTGCTCAATAAGGCATTGTTCAGCCAGGTCATTGAGCTAACAGGTAAGATATTTTCCGTTGGATTTAAGATAGGTGCCCCGGTTATTGTTACCCTTTTTATCATTGAGATTGCACTCGGACTTCTTTCCAGGTTGATTCCTCAAATCAACGTGTTTATCGAGGGGATGCCCATAAAGATCCTTGTAACGATGATGGTGCTCGGTTTTTCACTCGGTGCGATCGTGCCGAGCGTTGCAACGATCTTCAAGGGTATGGATAGGGAAATATTCAAAATCATGAAAAATATGGTGTAGATATGGCAGGCGATTCATTTCAGGAAAAGACAGAACAACCAACAGAAAAGCGGCTTGAAGATGCCAAAAAGAAGGGTCAGGTAGCCCAGTCAAAGGAACTATCAACCTGCCTGATCATCCTTTTTTCATCGATATTTCTATATTTTTCAATGTCACAAGGTTTTAGTGAGATGTTTAAGATTTACGTAAGCTACGTAAAAAACGTCAATTTTGATATGAATATGTCCAATATCCAGGAGATGTTCGCGTTTGGACTTTTTAAATGGTTTAAGCTTGTATTGCCAATCTTTGGACTTGTTTTTGCCTTTTCAATATTCGGCAACGTTGTTCAGACAGGGTTTATATTCAGTGGAGAGGCGATAGGTGTAAAACTTGAAAAGCTCAATCCCCTTGAAGGATTAAAAAAGCTATTGTCAAAAAGGTCAGCAGTCGAGGTTTTAAAATCCATAATCAAGATAGTGATCGTGGCATACATCGCCTATAGCATCATTCTCAAAGAGCTTCCCTATATGCTTTCATTGTCATCTCAAGATGTTAAATCAATCGTTGGATATTGTGGAAAAACCGTTTTTTCTATTGCCCTTAAAGTGAGCATTATTATGCTTTTTATTGCATGCCTGGATTTTTTTTACCAGAAATGGCAGCACAGAAAAGACCTTATGATGACGCATCAAGAAATCAAAGAGGAATATAAGGAGAGGGAGGGCAACCCACTGATCAAATCAAGGATACGAAGCCTTCAGAGGGAGATGTCAAGGAGGAGGATGATTGAGGATGTCAAAAAGGCAGATGTGATCGTTACGAACCCGACAACGTTTGCGGTGGCGCTTTCATATAAAATAGGTGAAATGCCTGCGCCAATGGTTGTTGCAAAGGGTGCCGGGTTTGTGTCAGACAAGATAAAGGAAGTGGCAAGGAAAAATGGGATACCGTTAGTCGAAAACAAACCTCTTGCAAGGGGTCTTTATTACGCCGTAAAAATCGGGTCTTATATACCAGAACAGTTTTATGTGGTCGTTGCAGAACTGCTTGCAGAGGTATACAAAAAGAAAAAAATGGTGATGCTGTAAATGAACAATACCTTTAAAGCCTTAAAAGAAAAGAGCGATATAATGGTCGCGGTCAGTATCGTCTTTGTAATACTGATTATGATCATTCCGCTGAACAGCTTCTTTATCGATATCTTCCTTACGCTCAGTATATCGGTCTCTCTTATTATCCTTTTTATCGGCATGTATATTCAAAAGCCCCTTGATTTTTCTGTTTTCCCATCGATCCTGCTCATAACGACACTTTTCAGGCTCTCTCTGAATATTGCATCGACACGTCTTATCCTCGTGCATGGGGACGAGGGTGCGGGCGCAGCCGGTAAAATTATCAAGGCCTTTGGAACCTTTATCGTGGGTGGAAATTATGTTGTAGGGGGTGTGGTTTTTATAATCCTTGTAATCATAAATTTTGTAGTCATTACGAAGGGTGCTGGCAGGGTTGCAGAGGTCGCCGCACGTTTTACCCTCGATGCTATGCCCGGCAAACAGATGAGCATAGATGCAGACCTCAATGCGGGTCTTATCAGCGATGCAGAGGCAAGAAGAAGAAGAGAGCGTGTTGAGATGGAGGCTGATTTTTACGGGGCCATGGACGGTGCGAGCAAGTTTGTCAGGGGCGATGCAATAGCAGGTATAATCATCATATTCATAAACATTATAGGAGGCTTGATTATCGGCGTCGTGCAAAAGGACATGTCTTTGGACGATGCCATCTCCATATATACGATATTAACGATCGGTGATGGATTAATAAGCCAGATCCCTGCGCTTTTGACGTCAACAGCTGCAGGTATAATCGTAACGAGGGCAGCAAGCGACTCGAACCTCGGCGCCGACCTTGTCAACCAACTGTTTAAACAACCAAAGGCTATGACACTTGCTTCGATCATAATTTTATGTATCGGAATAGTGCCTGGCATTCCGCTTATGCCTTTTCTGATACTTTCTTCGTTTGTTTTTGGTGCAAGTCATCTTATGAAAAAACACAAAGAGGCCGAATTGGCGAGTATCCCTCCTGATATCACCCCGGCAGAAGCCGAGGAGCAAGAGGTCATTCAACCGCCTGAAATCATTGAGCTTGAGATTGGATATGGATTGATCCCGATTGTTGATGCCGAACAGAACGGAGAGCTGCTCGGCAAGATAAAGGCAATGAGAAAGCAAATGGCTTTCGAACTTGGCATAGTTGTTCCACCGATGAAACTGAGGGATAACCTTCAATTAAAGGCGAGCGAGTATCTCATTCTCCTCAAGGGTATTGAGATGGGAAGGGGTGAATTGCTTCTTGGTCATGTGTTGGCTATGGGTCCGGAGGATAAGCAGAGATTAACAGACGGCATACCGGTAAAAGAGCCTGTATTTAATCTCGATGCGATCTGGATAAAGGAAAAGGACAGAGAAAAGTATATTTCTGAAGGTTTTACGGTAGTCGATCATCCCACCATTATCACAACGCATCTGACAGAGATCGTACGTAACAATGCGCATGAGCTTATGACAAGACAGGAAACCCAGAAGCTTATTGAAGTGGTATCCTCCACGCACCAGAAGGTCATGGAGGAGCTTGCACAGTCACAGATAAATATCGGTATCATTCAGAAGGTCTTACAGAATTTATTGAGGGAACAGGTGTCGATCCGTGACCTTGTGTCCATTCTTGAGGCGATAGCCGATGCATCTTACTCTACGAGGGATCCGGATATTATTACAGAATACATAAGGCAGCGTATGGCGAGAAGCATTATCAAGCCGTATCTCGTCGACGGTGTATTGAATATTCTGATTCTTGAGAAATCGGTTGAAGAAACCATTATCAACAGTTTGCAACCTCATGACCAGGGTGGATTGTTTTCCTTTGACCTGTCTTTCAGTCAGCGCTTTATCGAAAGTCTCGGAAACGAGGTAAAAAAGGCGATAATGCAGAACGTACAACCTGTCTTACTGGTTCATCCGTCTATAAGGCTTAAACTGAGGAGGTTTCTTGAAAGATACATACAGGGCATTACGGTGATCTCTCATAGCGGCATACATCCTCAGGTTAAGATTCAAACGATAGGGGTCGTGAAGATATCGTGAGTATAAAGACATACGTTTTTGAGGATATTAAAAAGGGTATGGAGATCTTGAAGGGTGAATACGGTCCGGATGCTGTCATCGTGGATATCAAAAAAAATATAAAAAATGGCTCATCGACATGGTGTGAAATATCCGTAGCCGCTAAAGATGAAAACCAGTACGATGGATATAGGCCGGAAGAAATCAGAAAGAGGGCGGAAGACATATGGGATCTTTCAGCAAGACTGATCTTGAAAAGGATTGCTGATGTTGAATCTGAGATGATTGTGGAAAGATTGAAGTCTTACCCGTTACCATTGAGGTTTGCTTACAACAAAATGATCGAAAATGATTTTGATGCTCGGCTTGCTAAGTCAATCATCTCTGAACTATACATAAGACTTGGCGAGCTTGCAAACGAGACGGTTAAGGTAAACTTTTTCTTAAAGGAACTTTTGGCAGAGAAGATCAAGATAGGCGATATTATAGGCACCGAAGACTCCATTGTTTTGGTTGGCCCTCCAGGCGCAGGCAAGACGCAGACAGCAAAGAAACTTGCTCTGATGTGTGCCGCATTTGAAAAGCCTGTCGCAATAGTTGTATTTGGTGATGTTAAAGGGCAAAGTTACAATGATTTAAGGTGTTTTTCAGAAAACAACAACATACCTCTTTTATCGACAGCTCGGGCGGATAAGATCAATGCTGTCTTTAAAGATGATGGCATAAAAAAGATTTTGGATATCTCAGGCGATGTTACTGTTCAAAAGGATATTGTGGACAGGCTTGGACATATAAAGTGTATACTTCTTCTGCCGGCAGGGACAAGAGACAGGAAGATAATGTACTATATCGATCAATTCAGTGGTTCGAACGAACTCGAGCTTATCTTCACAAGGCTTGACGAGGAAGAGATGCCCGGACACATCTGTCATAATCTTATTTTGACAGGTAGACCCGTATGCTGTTTTACTGTCGGGCCGAATGTAAAGGATGTTGTAATGCCTGGCAAAGACCTGTTTTATAAAATAATTTTCGAGGGCAACAGATGGATAAGAAAAGAGGAAAGATAGTATCGATAACAAGCGGAAAAGGTGGGGTAGGCAAATCGTCTATAGTTACAAACATGGCATACATATTAGGCGCCAACAAAGAGTCTGTTTACATAGTAGATGCGGACCTATCGCTTGGAAATATAGATATCTTTTTTGGCATGACGCCCAAGTTCAATATAAAGGATTTGATAGAGGGCAAAAAAGGCATTAACGAGATTGTTGTTGAGGGGCCTAACGGGATAAGATTTATCCCTGCAACATCTGGTATTGCAGAGCTTTCCAGTCTAACGGATGAGCAGAGAAACATAATGCTATCCTCTCTGCATGAATTAAACGGCTACGATTTTATGCTGATAGACACACCTGCAGGCATATCCTCCAATGTCATATACTTCAATTCTATCAGCGAAAGCATATATATTGTTGTAACACCCGACCCTGCAAGCATTACCGATTCGTATGCTGTAATGAAGGTATTGCACAACAAAACTGGGAGGAAGGATTTCAATATTATCGTGAATATGGCAAAAGATGAAGCAGAGGCGCTTAGCATATACAGGAAATTGTTGTCCGTTACGGATCAGTTTTTGAACATTTATTTGGATTACATAGGCTATATCCCTGTGGATGCGAATATAAGAATCGCTACAAAAAAACAGAAGTTATGGACGCAACATTATCCTGATACGCATGCGACGAAAGCACTCATTAAAATTTGCAACAGAATGGTGTCGTAGATGTCAAAATGGTCATACCGTTCTTGCTATCGTCAGGAAGTAAATGAACGGGAAAAGATAATCGAGGAGTTTCTTCCTGTAATAAAACACCTTGCATTCAAGATGTCCAAGGGGTTCGACGATAATACCGCCACAGATGACCTTATTTCGGCTGGAGTGACTGGATTGCTCGAGGCTATAGACAAATTTGACGAAGAAAGGGGTGTAAAGCTTAAGACTTTTGCATATTTAAGGATAAGAGGCGCAATGATCGATGAACTGAGGTCAAAGGACTGGTTTTCAAGAAGTGCACGCTCCAAATCAAAGATGATCGAGGAGATAATCAACAAGCTCGTGATTAAACTTGGAAGACACCCGGATGACATGGAGATCGCCGAAGAACTCAATATTGACTTGGATGAGTATATGTCATTGGTCAAGGACTTCAAGAATCTCACCATACTTAGTCTTGATGAGATATATGAGAGTATAGGTGAGGGAAAAGAGAGGGCTATCGGTTATGCAATGGACGAGGCAGAGGACCCCAGCGCATATGCAGAGTTTCATGAGATCGAAGGTATCCTTGCCAGGGAAATAGATAGGCTTCCCGAAAAACAGAAGCTTGTTTTGAGCCTCTATTATTATGAAGATATGAACATGAAAGAGATTGCAGCGGCTTTAGGTATCACAGAAGCAAGGGTCAGCCAGATTCACTCGCAGGCTATATTAAATTTGCGCGCCGTCACTAAAAAGAGATTATTGTGTTAAAGTTTTTGCATAGAATTGCCGATAATATGGAGAATATATTAAAGACATGGCACATATTGATAGGATAATAGAAAGACTGAAAAATATCGAGCCATTACCGACTTTTTCCAATATCGTTGGTGAAGTGTTGAACATCATAGAAGACCCTATGAGTTCTGCTTCAGACATCGTCAAACATATGGATTCGTCTATGGTCGGAGAGGTTTTGCGTATAGCGGGGAGCGCCTATTTCAATACGGGCGGTTTAAGGAAGATAACCTCTATCGAACATGCCATAGCAATGATAGGGTTCGAACAGCTTTCAAATATTATATTACAGATGCCCTTTATCTCTCTGACAGATAAAGACGACGAGATGTTTGACTCAAAGTTTTTTTTCACACATTCAACGCTGTGCGGGTCAATAGCAAAGGCTATAAGCTCGGCAACATTGCTTGGAAATCCCAATGAGGCATATATCAGCGGTACAGTTCATGATATTGGAATAATTGTCATATACCGTCATTTTAAAGAGGAGTGGCGGCAAATCATCTCATTGATGGAACATGAACATATCTCGAGGCTTGATGCTGAAAGACAGATATTTACTTTTGACCACGGTTATTTAGGGGGAATGCTTTTAGAGATCTGGCATGTGCCTAAATCGATCACCGATGGGGTCAAATACCACCATTGCCCGGAAGATGCAGAAGAGAACAAGGAAAACGTTGCAGTAACATATTTGGGTAATATCTTTTCAAATCAGATTAACCTAAAAGGCGACTCGGATAGTTTTGTTAACTTTACGTTGAACCACAGGGATTTTGTAGAAAAAATTACAAAATTTCGAAGTGCATTATCATCACACGAAGAAATGGATTTTTTTCAAAGGATATTCAACGCAGTCAAGGGTGCGAACAATCTATTTAAAGGAATAGGTAATGCCGAAGATTAAAGTGTTTGTTGTCGACGATTCTGCCTTTATGAGGGGCATAATCACGAAAATGCTTGAAAGCGATGATGAAATTGAAGTGATCGGCTCCGCAAGAAACGGTCAGGAGGCAATCGAGAGGATAGGCGAGCTGAAACCGGATGTCGTGACGCTTGATATTGAAATGCCTGTAATGAATGGTATAGAGGCACTTAAATACCTGATGAAAAACAACCCACTCCCTGTGATTATGTTCAGTGCGCTCACAAGCGAAGGCGCTGAGATAACGCTCGAGGCGTTGAATATCGGTGCCTCTGATTTTATAACAAAGGATTTTTCGAATTTTTCCATAAAGATATCAGGAAAAGAGAATGAATTAATCAGCAAAGTGAAAAATGTGGCAAAGAAAAAGTCTTTATATCTGATGAGAAGGATAAACCTTCCCAGAAAACAGATAACTATCAATAAACAGAAAAGGATAAGACACAGCATCCTTGCCATAGGCGCTTCCACCGGCGGTCCTCCTGCAATCGAAAATGTGCTTTCGGCTATCCCAGTGGATTTTCCATTGCCTATCGTTATTTCACAGCACATGCCGAAATTGTTTACAAAGTCATTTGCACAGAGATTGAATAATACATCACAGATAACGGTAAAAGAGGCTGAAAACGGTGAGATGTTGCAAAGAGGAGTCGCCTTTATTGCGCCTGGTGATGCCCACATGGGTATAACGAGAAGAAACAACGAGGTTTTTGTGGAGTTTACGAACGATTCAAAATACATTTACAGGCCTTCTGTTGACCTTCTTTTTAGTTCTGTTGCACAGGCGTATGGTATGGAGTCTATATGTGTGATATTGACAGGCATGGGTAATGACGGACTGGCAGGTGCAAAGGAAGTAAAGGCGAAAAATGGATACGTTATAGCGCAGGACGAGGATACTTGTGTTGTATATGGGATGCCCAGGGCAGTGGTGAACGCAAACATGGCAGATATTGTTTTGCCGTTGGAAAAGATAACTGAAGAGATAATGAAGGTACTGTGAGGGATTATGACAAGCACTAAGACCATTGCAAGGACGAAAAAGATTTCGAAATTAATAGAAATACTGATAAGCGGAGATAGTTTTGAAAAAGAGAAGGCGATGGAAAAAATCCTTTCAAATCCTACGCCGGAGGCAGTCGAGGATGTCATACGCCTTTTGTACTTAAGTGAAACCGTTGTTCGCATGTTTGCCGTTGATATATTAAAGAGGATAGGACACCTGAACATTCAGGCGATTATTAAGCTGCTCGATGATGAAAATGAGGATGTGGCAATTTATGCATGCGAGATACTATGCGATATAAAACAAAAGGATGTGGTGCCGTATCTAATAAAAAAACTCAAAGAAGACAATAGGGTAAATGTGAGAAATACCGCATGTATTGCACTTGGTGAGATAGGTGATGAAAGTGCTGTCGATACGCTCATTGAAGTATTGAGGGATGACGAGTGGGTTGAATTTTCTGCAATACAAAGTCTTGGCAAGATTGGCAGCAAAAAGGCCATTGCGCCGCTTTTTGATATATTCGAACATAGCGATACGGTTACATCGCTCATTGCCTGTGAAGTTTTGATAGGTTTAGGGGATATACAGATTATTGACAGGGTAATAGATGTTCTGAAGATGTGGGACAAAAAAAAGAGGGGCGATTATATAAAGATCGTACTCGAAGAGGAAAACGAGGTCACATTTCATATAATGCGAGAAAGGATGGAGGAAGAACTTTTTGAGCATCTATTGTCGATAATAAAGCATGAAGATAAAAAATCCATCAAGATTTTAAAGACAATCGCTGAGTTTAAGAATATCATCGCCTGTGATGTTATTCTTGATACATTTAAAAATACGAGTCCCGATGACGATGATTACTATGAGAGGTTGAAGATCTTTGCAGACCTATCGGATGTATGGTCAGGTTATGCCGAACAGATGTTGGAGAAGGATGAGGCATGTGTTTTGTCCTTTATCAAGGCATGTGCTATGTCAAAGATTAAGATAAAAGAATCTCTTTTGTTGGAAAAACTTCTCAAATCATCTATGGAGGTGAAAAGGGAGATTGTAAAAAATATTCCGGTGATAGTAGATGGGAATGGTTTTTCAATAATAAAGGAAGCGATGAAGGACAGTGACGGTCACATAAAGGGTGATGCAGTTTCAGTCATTGGAAGCATTGGTGCAAAAGAATTTATGGATAAGGTTACGGAAGTCGCGAAAAAAGGGTATTATGACATGCGTTTAAAGGCCCTCAGGACACTTTTAAGGCTTGACCGTGAAAATATGCTCAAAATAATAGATGAATTTGTTAATGAAGGCACAAACGAAGATAAAAAATTATATCTTTCTATTGCCCCGTTTCTCAAGCATGAAGACAACTATGCTTATGTTGAAAAACTATTATTCGATGCCGATGAAAGCATTAGGAAGACCGCTATTAATGTCTTGGGACGTTTTCTGGAAGATACCAGGTATATGGCGCTCTTTAAAAAGATACTGCACAGTGATGCAATACCACATGAGGCACTGAAAATAATAAGAGAACAGAAGCTCGTTGATTTCAGAGATATGCTGATCAGCATTTTTTCAAAACCCAAAAATGATTTGTGGACGAGATATTACGCATTAATGGCGCTTGGCGCTTTCGAAGATTGCACATTGCTCGACGTTTTTCTGGGCGGTCTTAAGGATGATAACAGCCTTATCAAAATAGGTTCTCTCAAGGCGATTTCCAATCTAAACGATCGAAGTGTGTTGGAGTTTGTCAGACCGTTCACAGAAAGTGCTGATGAAGATGTCAGGTTTACTGCAGAGAGTGTTGTTGAAAGGCTCGAAGGGATATAGGGTTAAATACATTATATGACGAGAGAAGAATTTTTGCCTCTACGAGATTTTATATATGAAAAGACAGGGATTTTTTTTGCCGAGAACAAGATGTATCTGCTTGAGAGCAGGCTTTCAAACAGGCTTGATGAACTCGGGTTCAGCTCCTTTGAAGATTACTATTTTTTCCTGAAATACAACAATGTTGAGTCGAAAAAGGAGTTGACCAATCTGCTCAATGTGGTTACTACAAATGAAACGAGTTATTTTAGAAACCCACCTCAATTAGATGCATTCAAGACTATTGTCCAGAAACATTACATGAACAACAATAATAGTATTTCGGCGACATCGCCTCTAAAGATATGGAGCGCTGCGTGTTCAACCGGGGAAGAGCCGTATACGCTCGCGATTATTCTGCTTGAACTTATAGAGGCTTCGAGGAAGAACATCCCCTTTGTGATTTATGCGACTGACATAAGCTCAAAGGTGCTGGAATCCGCCAAACGGGGCGTTTATGGTCCATATAGCACGAGAAATATGGATAATGCTATAATAAACAAATATTTTACAAGAAGCGGGGAAAATTGTGTGCTAAAAGAACATGTAAAAAAATATGTTAAGATCGATTTCATGAATTTAACCGATGCAGAGGCCTATAAAAAATACAGGTATATGGATATGATATTTTGCAGGAACGTTCTTATCTACTTCGATGATAAGGCGAAAAAGAAGGTTATAGACCTTATGTATGAATCGCTAAAGCCAGGGGGGTTTTTAACGGTTGGTCATGCAGAGTCTTTGCATAATATTTCTCGCGCTTTTAGGCCGGTAATGTTTCCAGGTGCGATTGCCTATCAGAGAGGGGGGTAATTTATGAAGAAGATATTAATTGTAGATGACTCATCAACTATAAGGAAACTGATTAATTACATCCTGAGAAAAAAGGATTACCAAATAACCGAGGCAGAAGATGGTATTGATGCTTTGGAAAAGCTTATCAATACGAAGGTAGACCTTGTCATAGCGGATCTGAACATGCCCAATATGGACGGCATAGAGCTGGTCAAGAGCCTGAGGAACAATTATTATTATATCGACATACCTATTATCATGCTAACAACGACACGGGATGAAAATTTGAGAAAAACTGCATTAGATGCAGGGGTAAATCTGTTTCTGAATAAACCTATACAACCTAATATCCTGTTGTATAAGGTAGAAAGTCTCTTGGAGGAGAAGAAAGATGTCTGAGCAGAACGTAGAAAACAACGAGATGAAGGAAATAATCGATGATTTCATAGTGGAATCGAGCGAGTTGGTTGAAAATGCAATCCAGGATATAGTTGTAATAGAAAACAATCATGATGATGAGGTTGTTAACGGCATCTTTAGGGCCGTTCATACGATAAAAGGCACATCGAGTTTTCTTGGGTTTGACGTTTTGTCCAACCTTGCCCATCGTTCTGAAGACTTGCTTGGTATGGTAAGAAAAGGTGAACTGAGTATCACTAAAGAGATTGCCAATACCTTGCTCGAGACGATGGATTTGATGAAGATAATGTTAGAAGAAATAAAAGAGCACGGGAGAGAAAAACAGGATACCAGCGCTATGGTTGAAAGACTGGAAGGTCTGTGCAATGTTGAAAAAAAGATGCTTGGCGAGATACTCGTCGAGGAAAAGATCATAACGAAGAAAGAGCTTGAAAGCGTTCTTGATAAGCAAAAAGAGGACAAAAGCAAAAAAATAGGTGAAATTATCTTAGAAGAAAAACTGATTACAGACAAACAATTGGACAACATACTTTCTAAACAGAAGACGCGAAAAGATGACCAAACAGTGAGGATAGACGTTAAAAAGCTTGATGAATTAATGAACCTTGTAGGCGAACTCGTTCTTGGAAGGAACAGACTCATCATGGTAAACAACATGGCTAAAAGAGAGGCAAAATCGAATGGTGTGCTCGATCACCTCGAGGATGTGACAAACTATCTCGAAGTCATTACAAACGAGCTCCAGTTGTCCATAATGAAGGCAAGGCTTGTTCCATTGAGCAAGCTGTTCAACAAGGTACCAAGACTCGTGAGAGACCTTTGCAATACATTCAAAAAGGATATCGATTTGAAGATAACTGGCGAGGAAACAGAACTCGACAGGTCTTTGATAGAGTCTTTGCATGACCCTTTAGTGCACATCATTAGGAATTCTGTAGACCACGGCATTGAAACACCTGAGGAGCGCAAGAAAATGGGTAAGCCTGAAAAAGGGTTGCTTTCGATCAATGCATATAATGAAGGCAACAACGTTATAATCGATATAAAAGACGACGGCAAAGGCATTGACCCTGAGGCACTCAAGGAAAGGGTTATGGAAAAAGGTTTTATGAACGAATCGGAATTGAAAGAATTGACAGAGAAAGAGGTTATGAATCTGGTATTTATACCTGGTCTCAGCACCGCAAAAAAGATAAGCAGTGTGTCAGGCAGGGGTGTCGGTATGGATGTGGTGAAGACAAACATTGAAAAGATGAACGGCCAGACATACATTGACTCTCAAAAGGGCAAATGGACAAAGCTTACGATTAAATTACCTCTGACCCTCGCCATTATGGGCGCATTAATGGTCGAGATTGGAAAGGTGTCTTATGCAATCCCTCTTAATAATGTGATAGAGTTGGTAAAAATAAAAAAAGATGCTATCAAGTCGGTAAATAAAAATGATGTGTTTATGTTAAGAGATACGATTGTTCCTATTATGGATGTGTCAAAGATTATGTCTATAGGTGTCAACAGCAATGACGGCGGATATCTTGTAATCTGCAAGATAGGCGAGAAGATTGTCGGTGTTAAGGTGGATTCGGTCATAGGACAGGAAGAGATAGTGATAAAACCGCTTGGAGAATTTATGGGGAATATCAATGGTGTAGGCGGTGCAACTATAAGCGGTGACGGCAGGGTCATCTTAATCCTCGATATACCGTCCTTAATAAACAGCGGTTATATGCTAAAGATACACAGAAAACAAGAAGAGGGGTACGAAAGTCAGCCATCGGAACTTCAGTAACTGGCTGCACTGACGAATTATTTTTTTAAACGTTCTTTTCTTTTTAAATAAAATTCCCTTAAGTTTGAGAAAAAATTTCCGATAATATGAAAGAGAAGGAGGTGTACTATGAAAGACGACTCTATTTTACAACTTGTTACATTTAAACTCGAAAACGATGAGTTTGGCGTCGATATTTTAAAGGTTCAGGAAATCAACAGGATGATGAGCATAACAAAAATACCGAACGCCCCTGCGTTTACAGAAGGTGTTATAAATCTGAGGGGGAAAATTATTCCCATTATAGATCTACGAAAAAAACTTGGATTTGAAAGTAAGGTATACGATAAGTCCACAAGGATTATAGTCGTGGAACTGGACGGCATTGTGCTTGGCTTTGTCGTTGATTCTGTCTCTGAGGTATTGAGGATACCAAGGGATACCATAGAGCCGCCTCCATCGATCATCGGAAATATTGAGTCTGATTTTATTGAAGGTGTAGGCAAACTTCAAGACAGGCTTTTGATATTGCTGGAACTCAAGAAGATATTTACAAATACCGAGCGGAAGGGCATCGAAAAGATAAACCTTAATTGATAAACACCCTAAAGCCGCCGATATTATTATGATTGGATGTTTGTAAAGACTTTAGAGACATATTGTTTGTTGCAGGAGATTGTGTGATGCGTGAACTGTTTGATATTAATCTGCTTTCGCAAATTAAGGGTATGGACGGAAAGCTTTCAGTGTCCCGCGAGCAGGTTACGCTTAAAAGACAGTTAAGCAGTGAACAGAGAAATAAAAATCGTCAGCAGATGGCAAAAAAACCTCCGATGAATCAAAGACAAGAGACATCAGGAGATGATGAGCAGCCCACCTTAAATATCACGGTGTGAAAAAAATACCCACATAGGAAAAATTTTCCCACCAAACTGTTTATTCAGTAGAAAACCCTAAAAATATTGTCTTTGTAAAGTATCGCCTAGTTAAAAGATTGTTCAAACGAGCTAAACCCTGGCAGATGGCATGTTTATTGCATTGTATCATTTATATGAGGTTAGCGTGCTGAAAGGAATATACAAAACACTCACCGGAAAATATGTAACCGAAAGACGCATAGAGATGGTAGCCAATAATATTGCAAATGCGTTGACACCGGGATACAAATCATCTAAGCCTCTTTTGAATTCTGCCGAAGAAGGTAATGTTCAAAGAAGCGAGCTTTCTGGGGTAAACACACAGGTTAATTCGCTAAATTCATACATCAATTTCACAAACGCACCTCTTGTAGAAACAGGAAATCAACTGGACCTCGGTATAGAGGGTGATGGCTTTTTTGTTGTGTCTGTAAACGGTAAAAACATGTACACGGCGAATGGACAATTTACGCTAAACAAAGAGAAGAAACTCGTAACGCTTGACGGTTATCCGGTTATGGGTGAAGGCGGTGAAATAACGCTTGATGGAAAAGACATCAAAGTGGAAAGCGATGGCACGATTTATGTCGACAAAAACCAGGCGGACAAAATAAAGGTTGTCACGTTCGAAGACAAGAGCAGTTTAAAAAATTACGGCGGGAGCATGTTTGTCAACATAAAAGAGGGTAATGCCGAAATAACACCTGAAAGGTATTCGGTAAAGCAAGGGTTTTATGAGGCTTCAAACGTCAATGTGATGCAGGAGATGATCGATATGATGTCTGCCCTGCGTGCATATGAATCATACAGCAAGGTCGACCAGTTCTTTGGTGACATGATCGGCAAATTAATCAATTTAGGAAGATTTTAGGAGGTAGTTTATGATAAGGGCTCTTTGGACGGCCGGCACAGGAATGAATGTTCAACAGGTGAATCTTGATATAATTGCCAACAACATCGCAAATGTTAATACGAATGGTTTCAAGAGAAGCCGGGCTGATTTTCAGGACCTCATTTATCAAACGCTCAGGCTGCAAGGTATGAGGACGGGCGAAGGCAACCAGATCCCTACAGGTATTGAAATAGGACATGGCGCAAGATTGGCTGCAATCCAAAAGGTGTTTATGCAGGGTGATTTTCAGGAGACTCAGGGCGAGCTGGATGTGGCGATTGAAGGCACTGGTTTTTTGACCGTTGTTTTGCCGACAGGTGAAAAGGCTTATACGAGGGCAGGATCTTTAAAACGTGATTCGGACGGAAAAATTGTTACATCGGATGGGTATGCGCTTGAGCCGAGCATTACCGTCCCGAGCAATGCCATCTCGATATCGATAACACCAAATGGGACGCTCTCCGCAAAAATACCAAATCAGGCGGAACCTCAGCAGCTTGGAACGATAGAGCTGGCATCCTTTCCGAATAACGCAGGTCTTAAGTCAATGGGTAAAAGCCTTTATATGGAGACAGATGCAAGCGGCGCACCCATCACAGGCAAGGCCGGTGAAAACGGTCTCGGCACGTTATTGCAGGGTTTTCTCGAAATGTCGAACGTAAACGTAATGCAGGAGATGATAAACCTCATCGTCGGCCAGCGCGCCTACGAGGTAAATTCCAAAGCAATTCAGGCGGCCGATGAGATGTTGCAGATGGCAAATAATGTGAGGAGATAAAGGAAGTGAAATGTGAAAAGTCAAATGTAAAAGGCAATAACGACTTCTGTCGTTTATATTTTTATGTTTTTATCTGTCTTCTGTCTTCTGTCTTCTGTCTTCTGTCTTCTGTCTCTTCATCCTATGCTGCACGGCAGCTTACGGTGGAGACACAACTGGTCAACTTTATAAAACAGTTTTATGAGGATAAAGAAAACGTTCAGATCAAATTCAATAGTTATCCCCCCATCTTAAAGGAAAATGCAAAGGTTAACCATATTAACTTTACTAAGGTACCCGATGCCAACGGAGATGGCATCTGTACGATAGAGGTCGAAGAAAAAAAGGGTTTCAGGAAGAACGTTCATGTATCGTTCAAGGTGTTTGCAACGAAGAATATATATGTTTTGAAACGGGATCTTAAAAGAGGTGATGTCATTGCTGCCGGCGATATAATCAAAAAAGAAATCTTGATGAATGAAAACAAAGGGAAATATCCGTTAGATATAGCAGAAATCGTAGGGAAGACGGTTAAAAAGGATATCAATGCAGGCACGGTTATTAAGAACGACATGATGGAAGACCTTTATGTGGTAAAAACAAATGAGATCGTAAGCATCTTGGCACAAAATAACAGGATCACTGTGAAAACAAAGGGCAGGGCGATCGAAAAAGGAAAGATCGGAGATTTTATAAGGGTAAAGAATATAAGCTCCAGCAAGGAGATTCTTGGAAAGGTTATCGGCAGCGGTGTAGTAACCGTTGATTTGTAGCGAATGGAGGAAGGCTATGTCAGCCAGAACGAATAAACAACGAAAGATTGTGTTAGTAGCATCAGCGATGATGTTTGTCTTTTTGTGCGGATGCAATACAACCGAATACACGAGCCGCATAAGAAATGAACCTTTTAACATAGACAATACTTTCAAGCAGGTTGCATATCAACCACCAAAAAAGCAAAACAACACTGGAACACTCTGGCCAGGGGAGAGAAATACGAATAATTTCTTTTCTGACGGCAGGGCTGCAAGAGTTGGCGATATTATAACGGTAAAGATTGCCGAGGCAACCAAATCGAACGAAAAGGCAACCACAGATTTAAAAAGGACAGGTGCTGATGTATCCCTTGGTGTTCCAAACTTCTTTGGCCTTGAAACGAACAAATACCCATCAAGCATTAATCCATCGAGTATGGTTAAGGCAACGGTGAAAAACGATTTCAAGGGTGAGGGCGAGACGGTCAGGGATGGCTCAATCATCGCCACGCTGACCGCAAAGGTAGTAGAGGTCATGCCGAATGGCAACCTTGCAGTAGAAGGCAAAAGGGAGATTACGTTAAATAACGAGAGAAAAGAGATGCTGCTTCAGGGAATTGTAAGACCAAAAGATATTGCCGCTGATAATTCTGTATTTTCGACACAGGTGGCTGATGCGAAGGTTATTTTGACAGGTGTTGGTGTTATAGGTGAAAAGCAGGCACCGGGCTGGCTTGCCAGGTTATTCGATCTCGTATGGCCTTTTTGACAATGTTTAAGGATGATCGGATGCGCATGACTGAAGGATTCAGCGTTTGGTGTTTGAGGAAAGTATTGGGGATGAAGATGAAAAACATATATTGCAAAAATTTCAAATTATTTTGCATCATCTTGATTTTCCCTGTTCTCTTTTCTCTTTTCTTCGCCCACCAGGCAGAGGCTGCGAGGATAAAGGAGTTATGTTATATAAACGGGGTAAGGGGAAATCAGCTCGTAGGTTATGGGCTTGTAATAGGATTGCAGGGAACAGGAGATAAGGCAAATACGATCTTTACCACTCAATCGCTTGCAAACATGCTCGAAAAGATGGGATTGAGGGTTGACCCAAATGCAACAAAGGTTAAAAACGTTGCCGCTGTTGTGGTTACCGCTGATCTGCCGCCATTCGGCAAGGCGGGGACAAAGATCGATGCAACGGTTTCATCAATTGGGGATGCGAATTCTTTGAGCGGTGGAGTCCTTCTCATGACGCCTCTTAAGGGTGCTGACGGCGAGGTGTATGCCGTGGCGCAGGGACCGCTTGTTGTGGGCGGCATCTCTGCTACAGGGCAGGGTGCATCTATGCAGAAGAATCATACTACCGTTGGAAGGATACCAAACGGTGTGACGATAGAAAAAGAGATAGGCTACGACTACATAAAGTCTCAATCGATTGTTATTTCTCTCAAAAATCCTGATTTTACGACGGCAAGGAGAATAGAGGAGCGCATCAATGCGATATACGGGGTTATCTCGTCTGCGGAGGATGGCGGGACCGTAAGTGTACAGATCCCTGACAGAGAAAGCGCAAATCCCGTTAGGTTTATTTCGGCAATCGAGAATATAGATGTCAAGGCAGATATGCTGGCGAAGATTGTAGTAGACGAAAAGACCGGTACTATTGTGATAGGTCATAATGTCAGAATTTCAACGGTTGCCATATCGCAAGGAAATATAAGCGTTATGGTCAAAGAAGACCAGAAGGTCAGTCAACCGATGCCATTTGCACCGGGTGCCGCTGGTGGTATTGCCGGCGCACAGACGGTTGTCACGCCTGATACACAGATCCGTGTTGATGAGGATAAAGGTAAATTCAAATTGATAGAGGGCGATGTAACGATAAAGGAACTGGTGAATGTGCTCAATGCAGTCGGCGTATCAACGAGAGAGATGATATCGATATTGCAGACCATAAAGGCGGCAGGCGCCTTACATGCGGAGCTTGAAATTATATGAAAGGCGATTGCAATATACATGGTATGATGCCAATTATCTTAAGAAAAGGGTTGGTTTATGGATAACGGTGTAAAAATGGATATACGGATGCCGGTGCAGGATGTTTCCGCTATAAAGACCAATGTGCGCAATATTAATGAACGTCTGCGCACCAAAGAGCCTAATGTTGAGAAGGTGGCACAGGAGTTCGAGTCATACCTGATGTTTACGATGTTAAAAGAGCTTGAAAAAACTACTCATATAACAAAAAAGGGACGCACTGAGCAGACTTATATGTCTCTTGTGTATGAGAAGGCAGCGGATTTTATGGCAAAGAAGGGTATAGGGATAAAGGAGATGCTTGTGGAAAACATGGAAAAAAATACTAAAGTTTTATCAGGAAAGGGCGATAATATAGCTAAGTAAAAAAGGAGGAATTCCATGAAGATAACTAATAACAAGCAAACCGGTGTAGTTGATACCCTTCTGAAGGCGGCTGACAACAAGGCTACGAAGGGTCAGGTTTCTGACTTGAGGGGCAACCAGGATGTTACTGATAAGGTGGAACTCTCGGGTAACAAGAATATTGTAGAAAAGCTTGTCGAAAGGGTGAAGGCGATTCCCGATGTAAGGCAGGATAAGGTAGACCAGATAAAACAGGCTATAAAATCAGAGACTTATAACGTGAAAGGCGAACTTGTGGCAAAAAGCCTATTGAAAAGCAATATCCTGGATACCATTTTATAGATACAGGGCTTATAATGGAACATATCGTTATTGAAATAGCTGCTCAAGAATTACATGCCTTGAAAGATTTCTTAAAGGCGATAAGAGAGGAACGCGATTCGATTATCTCCTTTTCGCTCGAGGGTATTACAAGGGGGAACAACAGAAAGGAAGAGATACTTAGAAAGATAGAATATCTCGAATGTGAAAAGAACAGACTCATTAAAGAGCTAACGGAACCTGATGTCATATTCAATAGTGAAAAATGGGCACGCATATCGCGTGAAACAAGAACAGTAATGAAAGAAATAAACGAATCACTTGAAAAAAACATGAAACTCCTCTCCTTTTCTATGGACCATATAAAAGGTTCCATCGAAAATATCATGGGCTTTATAAACAACACCGCTTATCAGAACAGAAAAACACGTATTTCTCTTTTCCCATCACGGGAGATATAGGATGAGTATAACATCTATATTAAATGTCGCTAAAAATGCCGTTTCTTTAAATCAGACCTCGATTCAGGTTACATCACACAATATATCGAATGTAAATACGAAGGGTTATGCAAGGCAAGAGGTGGTTCTCACAGAAGAGACACCGATGTTGATTGGAAATGTCCTTCTTGGGAATGGGGCAAAGGTAAGCGGTATAATAAGATACTACGATAAATATCTTGATCAGCAGATTGCAAAGAAAAGTACGGAATTTGGTGAACAGCAGATATACAAAAAGTATTTCGAAAGGGTAGAGAGTGTTCTTAACGAAGACAATACCAAATTAACAAACAACATAACCGCATTTTTTAATGCGTGGCAGGAGTTGTCAACAGACCCTCAAAACGTTGCGATGAGGGAGGGCTTAAAGTCAAGCGCCCAGCAGATGACTCGGTCGATAAATAACATCTATAACGAACTAAAGAGTCTTCAGATAGAGCTGAACAACAACGTAAAAATGGAAATAGCCGATATCAACAGAATCACGGCATCCATTGCAGACTTGAACAACAAGGTGTTTCAAGGGAGCTCCGGTTCGAGTGAGGCAAACGACTATCTTGACAGAAGAACGCAATATGTCAAGGAGCTTTCAAGCAAGATCGGCATCATCTCCTTTGAAGATGAATACGGACGCATGACGATTATGACATCCAAAGGTAAAACGCTTGTAGATGGTGGACAGTCATGGGAACTCGGTGTGAAGACCAATGAAGATACTGGTTTTTATCAGGTAGGATGGAAGGATTTTTCAGGGAACTTTATAGATATAACAGATGATATCAGCTCCGGTGGGATTCACGGTTTGCTGGAGATGAGGGACAATCAGATAAACGATTTTATTGCAGATGTCGATAAGCTCGCAGAGGTTATTATATCTGAAGTGAATAGTTTACACAAAAATGGTTATACACTGAACCATAACGCACTGGATCCGAACCCTGATGGTATTCCGTTTTTTAAAGAGATTACGGGATTTTATGCAAAGGACATCGATATCTCTGATAAGGTCAAAACGGATTTGAAGAACATTGCGGCGTCCTCTGAAATGGATGAAAAAGGAAAACCCATTGGAAACGGTATAGCCATCGATATTGCGGAATTGATGGAAAAGGGGCTTTTTGACGATAATACATCTACTATCGTGAACTATACATCATCTATTACAAACAAGATAGGTCAACTTACAAAAGCTGCGAAGGATTTCGCCCAATACAGTGAAGATACGATGAATGTAATGGAAAAACAGAGAGAAGGCGTATCGGGTGTATCGCTTGATGAGGAAATGGCGAATCTTATCAAGTATCAATATGCATTTCAGGCGGCTTCGAGGTTGTTTACAGTGGCGGACGAACTTTTCCAGAGTATACTTGGGGCGTTTAAATGAGGGTCACCGATAGGATAAAATTCGATGCGTTCAAAAACAATCTTGCATCGATAAAGTCGGATCTCGACAAGGCCCAGAATAAGATTGCATCGGGCAAGAAGATATTGGTTCCATCCGACGACCCTGTTTCCTCATCTGTCGCCGTTGGTTTTAATGCAGAAAAGGGATTGAACACACAATATGGGAGAAATCTTGAAAAACTCAAAACCGCAGGTATTTTCTATGAAACATCCATAAACAGTGTGAACGATATGCTTACAAGGGCGAAAGAGATAGCGGTTGCACAGGCATCCGATAATATGGATGCCTCGACGAGGAAATCTGCAAGCGAGGAGATTAAAGGCATTATCGAGCGCCTTGTTGCTGTTGGGAACACAAAGATTGGTAGTAATTATATCTTTGGCGGAAAAAAATCAAATACCATACCTTTTTCGATTGATAGTGATTATAACGTGACATTCAACGGCTCAAAAGAGGTGTCCTCCATATTCGTCGATAAGGGCACAAAAGAGGATGCTGGCATTTCAGGCGATACGGTTTTTATCTCTGGTACGAACATATTTGATGAATTGAAAAAATTTAAGGATGCGCTCGAGGCAAACGACAAAACAGGTATCAGAAATGCGTTGGATGGTTTAGACGAAGCGCTTGAAAAAACACAGACGAACCTTGTTCATGTGGGGACATATACCTCAAGGATTGAGAACTTCATTGAATATAAAGAATCAAAAGATCTCAATATCACCGAGTCTTTGTCTCAGATAATGGACGTTGATATTGCACAGGCCGTGACTGACTTCAATTCCCTATCCAATGCCTATGAGGCAATGCTCTACACAATGTCAAAGATCCAGAGTCTAAGCGTTCTCGATTATTTGAGATAGGACGGTAAATGCTTGTTCTTTCGAGAAAAAAGAATGAAGGTATTGTAATAAAAGGCAAGGATGGCGATATAAGGATCGTCGCAATAGAGTTTGACAAGGGAAAGGTAAGATTGGGCATCGAGGCGCCAAAGGGATATTTGATCGTGCGTGAGGAACTCATTTATGAAATCGAAGGCGCAAACAGGATGTCGGCGATTGATAATTTAGATAGAATAAAGGCATTGTTAGGTGACAAAGGTGAGTAAAATTCAACTGAAAGGAAAGATTATCGGTTTTGAGGATTATGCGGATTATGTCCTCGAAGACGCATTTGGCGAGGCGTCCCCTTTCCGCATTCTATCGTGCAATGATGCATCCATCTCATTCATCATTGCAAACCCTTTTCAGATAATCGACGATTACACTTTTAGGATAGAGGATGATTTGGTGAACGACCTCGGTTTGAATGGGCTCGAAGATGTGGCTGTTCTGTGTGTTGTAAGGTATGAAGGTCACACATTTTTTATAAATTTGAGGTCACCGTTGATCATAAATACCGCACGTGGTGTTTTTATACAAACGATACTTCAGGATGAGGCATACAGTGTTTCGGTGCCTTTTAAGATGAAGAAATCAGAATGAGGATAAAATGACAAAAGGACCGACAATATCGGTATGTATGATTGTAAAAAACGAGGAAAAGGATCTACCGAGGTTACTTAATTCCATTAAAGGTTTGGCTGACGAGACCATCATCGTTGATACAGGTTCGAACGACAATACGGTTGATATTGCAAAACGCTATGGAGCCAAGGTTTATCACTTTCCTTGGTGCAACGATTTTTCAGCCGCACGGAACGAATCTTTAAAACATGCAACGAAGGACTATATACTGTGGCTCGATGCTGACGATGAGGTCGTTCAGGAGGAGCATAAAAAAATAAAGAACGATCTCAAGAAATATAAAGATGCAGGCTTGTTTTTGAGGCTTAAGAATGTGCTTGGAAACAGCGGAACAGAGTCTTTGCAGTTAAGGATTTTTCCCAATCACAAAGGTATCCTTTTTGAGGGAAGGGTGCATGAACAGGCAATATATTGTCTACAGAGAAAGATGATAACCACATATGCCTCTGAAGCCCAGGTGCTTCACCACGGATACGATACAAACGAAGGTGTTTTAGAAAAATTAAAACGCAACAGAGACATACTCGAAATCGAAATAAAAGAAAGACCCGATAACATAAACACGCTGTTTTTCATGTCGAAGACATTAAGAGGGCTTGGAGAAAAGGAAAGGGCGCTTGAATGTCTGAATAGGCTTATGGAGCTTGCAAAGCAAAACCCCAAATTGTACGCAAACGATGTGCTCAAACTTGGGGCAAGCGATAAAGCCACGTTATTGTATGAGCTTGGAAGGGAAGATGAGACGCTTTCATTTCTTTTGGAATGCAAATCCCTTTTTCCCGGCAATGTGTTGATTCTTTACTCACTGGGAGAACTCTATTATAGGAGAAAAGATTACGAAAGTGCATATAAAGAGCTTATCCATCTGCAGTATGAAACGTTCACAAAAGAGCTTACACCGATAAATATACGTGAAACCAGAATGTGTCTTCTCAATTATCTCGGCATATCTTCTATGTTTACGGGCGATTTTCTCACGGCAGAGAGATGTTTTAAGGAATTGATAGAGAATGACCCTATGGAGAAGGCGAACTATCATTACCTTTCACTCGTGAAGGAAAAGACATGCGATATCGAAGGTGCAATAAAGGCATGCAATGAAGGTCTCGAGAAACATTTTATGGATAGCTACCTCATGAAAAGAAAATATATGCTCTATATTTCAAAGGAGTCATATGGTCAGGCGCTCGAAATGTATGAAAGCCTAAATGGATATTCAAACGATGTGGAGGTGCTTGCAGGCAGGTTTCTCATTGCATGCAAATCGTTGAATGCTGATGATATGCAAAAATATTATCAGATACTTCAGGAAAAGCTGTTAATATCGCCGAGACCCTTTCCTGAAAATCTGGTTGAAACTAAAGACAGACTGTCAAGGCTCGAAGATACAAAAGGTGCAAGTCTTTTTGATTCAGCGATAAACTTTCTTTTAAGCAAATCAACTTAAGTTTTTTTATAGATATCCGATAATATAGTTTAGAACGGGATGAGAAAAGAAAGGGGGTGAAAAAAAGACTTCTTTCAAATCCCAAAAAAAAGGGCAAGATGCCCAATATTAAAAAACAAGGAGGTTTCAAATGGCTTTTAGAATCGCAACAAATACGGCATCGATCAACACACAGAGGTGGCTGGGTATTTCAAATGCAGGGCAGGCAAAGGCACTTGAAAGGCTGTCAAGCGGTTACAAAATCAACAGCGCAAAAGACGATGCGGCTGGTATAGCAATTGCAACAAAGTTGAACGTTAAAGCGGTCGCCATGACAAAGTCAATCGACAGCGGCAATCAGGCACTGGCAATGCTGCAGACCGCAGAAGGCGGTATCGACCAGATATCAAACATATTGACCAGGTTAAAAGAGATCGCCACACAATCCGCATCGGCAAGCACAACGGACAGGACCGCACTCGACCAGGAAAGAAGCAAGCTCGAAACGGAAATAGATAACATCGCCAAGAACACGAAGTATGGTGCTACCGTTCTTCTCAACGGCGGCGAGCCGTCTGTATCCGCTAAAGGAACAGGCATTGACGGTCCTGGAGACGGTATTTCTGCGATTGATGTATCCGGTGCATCTGTAACCCAAACTACGCTTGCAACATTGGCAATAGATGTTACTGCAAATGTGGCTACATTGACAATAGGCGGTGTATCCCAGGGTGTGAACTATGTCTCTGAACCGTCAGGGCTCGATACAAAGGTGATAAATTTCAGCTCGCTTGGTGTTAAAGTGACCATCAACTCTGCGCTAACCGCCTCGATTACTTCAAACAACACATTCTCAATCAGTACGGGTAGCACATCGTTCACATATCAGTTGGGTGACACAAACGCAGGCGAAAACCAGATTACCGTTAATCTCAAGAACTTTACCCCAACTTCAACCGATGTTTTAAGCCTCTCCGGTGATATTTCAAGTGCTTCGAATGCTCGAACCTATATGGATACACTTGATACAGCGATTGGCAACCTCACGACAGAAAGAGGTAAACTTGGTGCTGCGATGAACCAGATATCCTATCAGGTGGCAAACCTCGAGACAATGAATGAGAACACTAAATCTGCTGTATCGACCATCAAGGACGCAGACTTTGCGGCAGAGATGGCGGAATTCACAAAGTTCCAGATACTGAACCAGTCAGGCGTGGCAATGCTTGCACAGGCAAACCAGATTCCGCAGATGATCCTGTCACTTCTGAAATAGGCAATATAAGATCGATATGTAGTTGCCCCCTTCCCTTGAGGAGGGGGCAACGCCTATGAGGTAATTGATGGAAACTAATCAGACAAGCAGTATCACAAGAGAAATATCCATAAAGACCGACCTTCAGAAAAGTAGAAAGGAAGTTGAGACAAGGAACACCATCAATACCGAAGTTCTGAAAAGAAATATTCAAAAGCAGCATTTAGACCGTGAAGAGGTCAAAAAGAGAATAGAAGAGCTTATCAGAAACTTTTCCTTGAAAAGGGAATTAAAGATTCACTATGACGAAGACGTGAATAAGCTTGTAATCACGGTTGTAGATAGTGATTCTCAAAAGGTAATCCGCCAGATACCTGATGAGGAAACCATAAACTTTATAAGACATTTCCAGCAATATGTCGGTGCTCTTATAAATAGGAGGGTGTGAGGTAAGACATGTCAGGCACTGTCACAATGAAGGGGCTTTCCAGCAATACGGATTGGGCGAAACTTATCGAGGACATGCAGAGCGCTCAGAAAAGTTATGTAATACAGCCGCTCCAAACGAGAAAAACAAAAAATGATGAAAGGCTATCCGCGTGGCAATCCCTAAATACATACCTATCTATTATTACTACATTTATAAGTACGAACAAACTCGATGAAACAAACGGATATAATCTTTATTCTTCCACACTTTTCTCGAACGATTCATCTGTAAAGCCTTCCAATGTGCTGAATGTATCCCTCGGTTCCGTAAGTGGTCCAGGTAATTATTCGATTGAAGTGAAAGCGCTTGCAGAATCTGAGAAGATTTCGAGTGATACATTTAATTCAAAGGATACAGCGCTTGGTATATCAGGTGATATCCTCGTGAACAACAAGAAGGTTACCTTTGAGGCAACAGACAATCTGATAAACGTGGTAGACAGAATCAACAGTTCCGGCGGAGGCGTGGTCGCTACAATCCTCAATATTTCAAGCACCGAATACAAACTTCTGCTTGAATCAGAAAGTACCGGCGCAGAGGGTATGTCGTTGAAGAACGGATCTTCGGTAGATATATTGCAATCGCTTAATCTTTTGACATCGACGAAACAGGTTGCGCATGCATCGGGTTCTAATGCATTAAGTGATACATTTACAGACAAAACTTCTGCAATAGGTACTTTGCTTAATCTTACCAACTCTGAGTCCGGCACAATCCAGTTGAGGGGTACAGATGATAACTGGTACAACGTGAGTATCGATTTTTCAATAGATACGCTGGAGTCGATCGTAACAGCGATCAATACAGCCAACGGCGGTTCGAGTATTCCAGGTGTAACTGCCTCTGTGGAAGAGGTGACGGAAAACGGAGCCACTACTTATAGGCTCAAACTTACCAATGTAGATATAAACGACTTTGCTGATGATAAAAATATCCTCGATACGCTTGGGATGGTCGAGAGCACGAGAAAAAATTCAATAAGGACGGGCCAGGATGCAACAATCGTGATAGACGGCAATACCATTTCTTCATCCTCGAATACCGTTACAGACGCAATTACAGGCACAATTTTGAATCTTGTCGGTACGAACATCGACAAACCGATTGAATTGAGAATTACTCAGGATAGCTCGCAGGTTGTCCAGAAGATTACAACACTAGTTCAGAATATAAATAATGCCATAGCAAATATAAACAATCAAAACACATACAGTGACAGCAAAAAAAATCCACTTTTCGGCGACATCAATCTGGCGTCTATAAAAAACTCTATGCGCACGGTAATTTTTGAAACTATCGAAGGAAATTCTGTTTATACCACCGCTTCGTCTATAGGAATAAGCTTTCAAAAAGACGGTACGCTGAGTCTTGATAGCGCCAAATTGACGAATGCCATTTCTACAAACAGACAAGAAGCTATAAATGTCTTGAAGTCTTTAAGCGATTCTCTGTATGAAAAGATGAATCTTTATGTTGACCCTTATTTGGGGACTATTAAAAAGATTCAAGATTCGATAAACGCCAACACGACAAGTATTAATGAAAGGCTTGATGAGATAAACGACAGGTTTGAAAGGCAAAAAGAAATACTCGAAAAGAAATTCAATGCACTTGAGCTACTTATATCGACATCAAATCTGACAAAGAATTGGCTTACTCAGCAAGTTGACTATATGACAAAACAAAAATAATGTCATCCGATAGAAGATAGGGGGATTGATGAGCGCATATGCAAAATATTCAATGGCAAACGACCTCGTAGATTATGAGGATAAACCAAAACTGCTTCTTAAGGTATATGAGGCGATGATGGATAGGATCGACATAGTAAGGGCAACTATTGAAAAAAAGGATTTTGAAAAAAAATATGTCGAACTGTCAAAAGTTGCAAATGCGTTGGAGATACTCGATGCATCGCTTGATATGTCTATGGGCGATATTCCAAAAAACCTATCTGATATCTATCGTTACATCATAAAAAGATTAAATGAAGTGCACAGAAGCTGTGACACCAAAATTCTGGACGAATGCAGACATTTGATAGAAAGTATATACGATGGATTTTTGAAGGCGTATGAGAAGGAATCAGTGAGTGCACGCACGCCTGTGCATACATCATCAAAAGGTTTTGAATCCTCTATAAATTTCAATGTAATTATGTAAACGTGAAATTCGTTTTTATAAATCACTGAAGTATAATAGACAAAATAAAAAATCACGGTAAGTCTGATTGCTGGCATGCTATTTGCATAATTAATGTCAGGATTTTAAAGATGCCAATTTCTGACGATGTATCGATGGGTGATGGTGTAATCATTCATCACCGCGAACTGGTGAATCTCTACGGGTGTCAAATAGGTGACAACACAAAGATCGGCGCTTTCGTAGAAATACAAAAAAATGCTGTAATCGGAAGAAACTGCAAGATATCATCTCATACATTTATATGCGAAGGCGTTACGATTGAAGATGAAGTTTTTATCGGTCATGGCGTCATCTTCATAAACGATCGCTATCCACGGGCTACTTCCAATGGCAAGCTCCAGACAGAAGATGATTGGAAGGTTATTGAGACAAAGGTTAAACGGGGTGCCTCAATAGGTAGCGGTGCGGTGATAATGTGCGGGGTTACAATAGGTGAAAACTCCATAGTGGGTGCTGGTTCTGTCGTTACAGATGATATTGAAGATTATGCGGTTGTTGTGGGTGTGCCCGTTAGAACAATCGGTGATATTAGGGAAAAGGAGGGAAATATATGATCGGAATAGGGGTGATAGGGTTTGGTTACTGGGGACCAAATTTGGTTAGGAACTTTTCTGAGTTGCAGAAGTCAAGGGTGATAAGTGTTTGCGACATTCGCGCCGACAGGCTCAAAAACGCCCAGATGCATTACCCCGGTGTTGAGACAACAAATGATTACATGGACCTGATCAATCACGCCGGTATCGATGCGATAGCTATTGCTACGCCGGTATCGACGCATTTCGATTTAGCTATAAAGGCTTTAAAAAGTGGCAAACATGTATTTGTCGAAAAGCCTTTGACAATGAATTCAGAACAGGGTTTGCAATTAATAGATGAAGCTGAAAAGCGTAATCTTACCTTGATGGTTGATCATACATTTCTCTATACAGGGGCTGTGCGAAAGATAAAGGAACTTATAGATAATGACGGCATAGGTGATATATATTATTATGATTCAGTGAGGGTCAATTTAGGTTTATTTCAACATGACGTGAATGTGATATGGGATCTTGCGGTGCACGACCTTTCAATCATGGATCATGTGCTTGGGGTACAGCCGACAGCTGTATCTGCGACAGGCATAAGCCATGTGCCAGGCAAACCGGAAGATGTTGCTTATATCACACTATTCTTCGATAGTCATTTAATTGCACATATACATGTCAACTGGTTGGCACCTGTCAAGGTTCGCAGCACACTTATCGGGGGCGACAAGAAGATGATCGTTTATGATGATATAGAACCAAGCGAAAAGATAAAGGTCTATGATAAAGGCATTACGTTTGGCAATAACGGGGAGGGTGTATATAAAGAATTGATCGGATATCGTACAGGCGATATGTGGGCGCCCAAACTCGATGCCACAGAGGCGCTCAGGATAGAGGCTCTTCACTTCATTGATTGTATAGAGCAAAAGAAACGTCCTATGACCGATGGTGAATCTGGTCTTAGAATAGTGAAGATTTTGGAGGCTGCAACCGAATCTATGAAGGAATTCGGTCGTCCAATTGAATTTTCGAGAAACAAGGTGGCGGCATGATACCGTTTATCGATCTGAAATTACAATATCGAGGCATTAAAAATGAGATAGACGAAGCTATTTTATCAGTCCTCGAAAGCACACAGTTTGTCTTGGGAAAAGAGGTGGATTTATTTGAAAGGGAATTTGCAGAATATTGTGGTTCAAAGCATGCCGTCGCTGTAAATTCAGGAACAAGTGCACTTCATCTTGCATTGCTTGCTGCTGGTATAGGAGATGGGGACGAGGTGATTACGGTCTCTTTCACGTTTGTCGCAACCACCGCGGCTATATTGTATACAGGTGCAAGACCCGTTTTCGTCGATATCGACCCCCTTCGTTATACGATGGATGTCAGCCAGATAGAGCGGAAGATCACAAAAAAGACAAAAGCTATACTGCCGGTTCACATTCATGGTCAACCGGCAGATATGGACCCGATCTTGGATATTGCAAAGCGACATGGGCTTGTTGTAATAGAGGATGCCGCCCAGTCACATGGGGCTGAATATAAAGGTTTAAAGGCAGGCAGTATGGGTGATATGGGGTGTTTTAGCTTTTATCCAGGAAAAAATCTCGGCGCTTATGGAGAAGGCGGCATTGTGGTCACGAATAATGCCGCGTATGAAAGAAAGATGAGGATGTTGCGAGACTGGGGACAAGAACAGAAATATCACCATGTATTGAGAGGTTTTAATTATCGTATGGAAGGCATACAGGGTGCGGTGTTAAGAGTAAAACTTAAATATCTCGATGAATGGACAGGACTTCGCATAGCAAATGCCAATACATATAAAAAACTCTTGGACAAAACGGAATACATTACGCCTCCAATAATCCCCGATACAAAACATGTTTACCATGTATATGCAATACGGGCGGCAGATCGTGACGCATTGCAAAAGCATCTCCAGAGTCATGATATACAGACTAATATTCATTATCCTATCCCTGTGCATCTTCAAAAGGCATATGCGACGGATGAGTGTAGAGAGGGGGATCTGCCTGTGACTGAGATTGTTTCGAAACAGACGATCTCTTTGCCTATGTATCCGGAATTGCTTTATGAACAGCAAAGAGAAGTAGTGGATACAATACTCTCTTTCAGTGGTGGTATGCAATAAATTGAAAAACATAGACAGGGACAAGATTAAAGAATTCTGGAAGAACCGTGCAATCGGTATAAAAGATGGACAAAAATTGACGCATAACGATATCTGGCAGCGTTGGCTTGAAATTGAATTAATAAAAAGATTTATCCCTGAAAATTCAACCATCCTCGATATAGGCTGTGGCAACGGCTATACGACGAAAAGCATCGCTCATATTGCTAAAGATATAATGGGTATCGATTTTTGTGAAGAGATGATTAAGCGGGCAAAAACGGATTATCCCGATGTCCGCTTTTCTATAAGCGATGTGATGTGTATTGGGCCTGAGCTTTTTGGAATGTTCGATATTGCAATTACAGAGCGATGTCTCATAAACCTGACAAGCTGGGAGGATCAAAAAAAGGCGATATCAAACATTGCATCTGTGATAAAAGAGGGGGGTCTTTTGCTTTTTATTGAAGGTTCAAAGGATGGAAGAGACCGTTTGAATGCAATGAGGGCGTCTTTTGGATTAACAGTTATGCCACCAGTGTGGCATAACCTTG
>ENA-UOYA01000488-UOYA01000488.1-activated-sludge-metagenome-genome-assembly--contig:-NODE-488-length-51452-cov-32.153647_pt1 | contig 51452 bp, 48 predicted proteins | sample MGYA00238163_ERZ764804 | MGnify/ENA primary metagenome ERZ764804 (study PRJEB28919, sample SAMN05720223) | activated sludge metagenome | isolation source: Anaerobic digester | place: Hong Kong...
CGCCGCCTGTGCCCGTGGAAATTCGTCGCTTAGCCCCAGAGCGCCAACCCGACCCACAGCAACACCGCAAACCACAACGCCAATTGTCCCGAACCAGCCAGGGCGCGGTTGAGCGTTGCCCCCTCCGCCCGCCACACCAGGCGCAAAGTAGGCCAGGCAAGGGGCAAGCACAAGCCGGTTAGCAACGCCCCAACCGGCAACAACCCGGCCAGCACACACCCAACCGGCAGCAACAGCGCCAACAAAAACAGAAGCATATATTGCCGGCGCGTTGCCGGAGCACCAATGCGGGTTGCCAACGTGCGCTTCCCTGCGGCGCGATCCGTTTCAAGGTCGCGCAGATTGTTGACCACCAGAATATTGACGATCAACAACCCAACCGCCACGGAGACCCACCCCGCCGCCGCGCTCAGCCGCCCCGCCTGAACATAATACGTGCCGTTCACCGCTGCCAGGCCAAAGAACAGGAACACAAACACCTCGCCCAACCCATGATAACCAAGCGGAAACGGCCCGGCCGTATAGGCAATGGCAGCCACAATCGCTGTGACGCCAATGGCCACAATTGGCCAGCCCCCCACCCAGACAAGATACGCCCCCAGCAAAACCGCCACCGCAAACACCACCGCCATGCCCAACTTGACCTGCGCCGGACGCAACAACCCCGCTTGCGTCACGCGCAACGGCCCAGCCGTGCGCTGCGCATCGGCGCCGCGCTCATAATCAAACACGTCGTTGGCCAGGTTGCTGCCCACTTGCAGCAACAGCGCTGCCAGCAAGGCCGTCAGCGCTGGCAAAGCCGCAAATTGCCCATCCCACCAGGCCAGGGCAGTGCCAGCCACCACGCCTGCCGCAGCCGCCGGCAAAGTTTTTGGGCGAGCAGCCAACCACCAAATTTTCCATTTGCTCATTGGCATACCTCCATCGTTTTCTCAACCATGCGTCTATTATAAACGGGTATAATTGAAGTATGGCAAATCTAACTGGTCCGCAACGCGCCCGCTACGTACAAACCATGTTCAGCCAAATCGCCGGGCGCTATGACATCCTCAACCGCCTGATGACCGGCGGAATGGATGTGCGTTGGCGCCGAGATGCCATCCGCCGCACACAACTACAGCCGGGCGAACGCCTGCTTGACCTGGGCAGCGGAACCGGCGACCTGGCCCGCGAAGCCCTGCGCCAACAACCTGCCGCACAAGTCGTTGCAGCAGATTTTACGCTCAATATGATGTTGGTCGGCAAACGGCATGGCCCACTGCCCTGGCTTGCTGCCGATGCCCTGCGTTTGCCCTTCCCCGATCACAGCTTCGATGCCATCGTCAGCGGCTTTCTCATGCGCAATGTCGGCGACCTGCCCGCCGCCCTGCTGGAACAGGTGCGCGTCCTCAAGCCAGGAGGCCGCCTCGTCATCCTCGAAACAACCCGGCCAACCCGCACACCACTCTGGCCGTTGGTCTGGGCGCATCTGCACATCGGCATTCCCGTGCTGGGCATGTTGGTTGCTCGCAAAGGCAGCGCCTATCAATATCTGCGCGCCAGCACCGAATCTTTCTTGCTGGCCGAAGACCTCGCTGAGCAAATGCTGCGCGCCGGCTTGGGTGGGGTGGGCTTTCAACGGCGCATGATGGGCACCATTGCCATCCATTGGGGCAAAAAATAACACCCCCTCACACCTTTCGCCAGGCACTTTGGGGTAAAAACACTCAGAACAAAAATTTGACAAAAGCGGTGAAAATTGGATATAATAATACTATCTCATTCTCATAGAGGAATTTGCGATGAACCACCTTGAATTACATATCCCCGCCATTTCATGCGGACATTGTGTCCACACCATCAAAAGCGAGTTGAGCGAGCTGCCCGGCGTGCACACCGTCCAAGGCGACCCACAAACCAAGCAAGTGACTGTCACTTTTGAGGCGCCGGCCACCGCACAGGCCATCATCGCCCTGCTCAAGGAAATTCACTACCCACCCGAAGAAGTTGCCGCCTGAAAAAACATTTTCTTTTTTCGGTTGCACACCGCGTTTTGTGATATAGTTAACTTGCCAGATGAGAGACTGGCGTTTCTCCTTCTCGCCTGTGGAGGATGGTTTGGGCCATCCTCCACGCTCTTTTAATTGTGGTAGAATGAACAACGAAATCTTTTTGATGAGGTTCGCGCGTGAATACTCCCCTCGATTTACAAACCAAAGCCATTTGGGCCTTGCGCTTCTTATCCGCCGATGGCGTGCAACAGGCCAATTCCGGTCATCCGGGCCTGCCAATGGGCGCAGCTGCCATCGCCTACACTGTTTGGATGCGCCACCTGCGCCACAACCCGCTCAACCCGGCCTGGCCTGACCGCGACCGCTTCATCCTCTCCGGCGGGCATGGCTCCATGTTGCTCTACAGCTTGCTCCACCTCACCGGCTACGACCTGCCGCTGAGCGAATTGCAAGCCTTTCGGCAATGGGGCAGCCGCACGCCCGGGCACCCCGAGGTTGGCCTGACGCCCGGCGTAGAGATGACAACCGGCCCGCTGGGTCAGGGTTTTGCCACCGGCGTGGGCATGGCCATCGCCGAGGCACAACTGGCAGCGCAGTTCAACCGCCCGGGGCATGAAATCATCCATCACTACACCTATGCCATCGTCACCGATGGCGACCTGATGGAAGGGGTAGCCGCCGAAGCCGCCTCGCTTGCCGGGCATTTACAACTTGGCAAGCTCATCTACCTCTACGACGATAACCGCATCTCCATCGAAGGCAGCACAGACCTGGCCTTCACCGAAGATCGCGCCGCCCGCTTTGCCGCCTATGGCTGGCAGGTGCTGCACGTGGCGGATGGCAACGACGTAGACGCAATCGATTCTGCCATTCAACAAGCCAAAGCCGACCCGCACCCTTCGCTCATCCTCTGCCGCACGCACATCGGTTATGGCCTGCCAACCCGACAAGACACGCCCAAAGCACACGGCGAGCCGCCCGGCGAAGCCGAATTAAACGCCGCCAAAGCCAATGTCGGCTGGCCAACCGAACCACGTTTCTACCTGCCGGATGATGTGCTGATGCATTTCCGCACTGCCCAAGGGCGCGGCTCTGCACTAGAAGCCGAATGGCAAGCGCGTTGGCAGGCCTATCAGGCCGCCGAACCGGCCCTGGCCGCCGAGCTAAAGCGCCGCCTGAGCGGGCAACTGCCCGAAGGCTGGCAAGCGAGCTTGCCCACCTTCCCCGCCGATGACAAAGGGATGGCAACACGTGCCGCCTCTGGCAAGGCGCTCAACGCCCTGGCAGCTGTCCTGCCCGAATTAACCGGCGGCTCTGCTGACCTGGCCCCCTCAACCAACACCCTCCTGCAAGGTGCCGGTGATTTTCAAGCCGACCAACGCAGCGGGCGCAACTTGCGCTTTGGCGTGCGCGAGCATGGCATGGGCGCGGCGGTCAACGGCATGGCATTACACGGCGGGCTGATTGCCTATGGTGCCACCTTCCTGGTCTTTTCCGACTACATGCGCCCGGCCATCCGCCTTTCTGCCCTCTCGCACATCCCCAGCATTTGGGTCTTCACCCACGATAGCATTGGCCTGGGGGAAGATGGCCCAACGCACCAACCCATCGAACACCTGGCCGCGCTGCGCGCCATCCCCAACCTAGTGCTGCTGCGCCCCGCCGATGCCAACGAGACCGCTGCCGCCTGGCAAGTGGCAATTGCCCGACGCCATGGCCCAACTGTGTTGGCGCTCACCCGTCAGGCAGTGCCAACCCTCGACCGACAACAATTTGCCTCCGCCGCCGGTCTGGCCCATGGCGCCTACATCCTGGCCGACCTGGGCAACCGCCCGCCACAGCTCGTGCTGATGGCTTCCGGCTCCGAGGTCTCCTTGATTGTGCAAGCCGGGCAGCAGCTTGCCGCCGAAGGGCTTGCCGTGCGGCTCGTGTCCTTCCCCAGCTGGGAACTCTTCGCTGAGCAATCCGAAGAGTACCGCAACACCGTCTTGCCGCCGGGCATTCCGCGTTTGGCTGTCGAAGCCGGGGTCTCACTCGGCTGGCAGCGCTGGACAGGCTGCGAAGGCGCCATCATAGCGCTCGATCATTTCGGCGCTTCGGCCCCCTATCAAACGCTGTATGAACAATTTGGCCTGAGCGTGCCGGCCATCGTTGCCCGCGCCCAGCAACTGCTAGCACAGGGAGCGTGAACCATGCGCATTGCCATTGCTTGTGATCATGCTGGCTTTCCGCTCAAAGCCGCCGTCATCGAAACGGTGCAGGCCGCCGGACACATCGTGCTCGACCTGGGCACACACAACACCGACCCGGTAGATTACCCCGATTACGCCGAAAAGGCCGGGCGTGCCTTGCAGCGCGGCGAAGCCGACCGCGCCATCCTGCTGTGTGGTTCGGGCGTCGGCGCTTGCATTGCCGCCAACAAAATGAAAGGCGTCTATGCCTGCCTGTGTCACGACACCTATTCAGCCCATCAGGGCGTGGAACACGACAACATGAACGCCCTGTGCCTGGGCGGACGCATCATCGGGGTTGAACTGATGAAAGAAATTGTGCGCGCCTTCCTCTCGGTTGAATTCTCCACCGAGGAACGCCATCGCCGGCGCGTGGGCAAAATTCTTCAGCTAGAAAGCGAGAAATAATTCATGAACAACAGTCAGAAATTATTTGCCGTCGGTCAATCCATCTGGTATGACAACATCCAACGCAGCAGCCTGGAAAACGGCCAACTCGCCGGGCAAATTGAACGAGGCGAGATTCGCGGCATTACCTCCAACCCCAGCATTTTCCACAACGCCATTGCCAAGAGCAGCGAGTATGACGCGGCCCTGCGCCCCATGGCCTGGGCCGGCTGGAGCGCCGAAGAAATTTATACACAGCTGACGGTGGAAGATATTCGCGCCGCCGCCGACCTGTTCCTGCCCCTCTATCGCGACAGTCAGGGCGTAGATGGCTACGTCAGCCTGGAAGTCAACCCGCTGCTGGCACGCAACGGCGAGGCCACCCTGGCCGAAGCGCGCCGCCTGTGGAGCCTGGTGGACCGGCCCAACTTAATGATCAAGATTCCCGCCACCCGCGAGGGCCTGCCCGCCATCCGCCGCGCCATTGCTGCCGGCATGAACGTCAACGTCACCCTCATCTTCGCCCTCACCCGCTATGCCGAAGTGATGGAAGCCTATCTTGCCGGGCTGGAAGATCGTCTTTCGGCTGGCCTGCCCCTCAGTGGCGTGGCATCGGTTGCCTCGTTCTTCGTCTCCCGCCTGGATAGCAAACTCGACCCGCAGCTCAAGCAACGCGGCGCCAATCACCTGCTCGGCAAGGCCGCAGTGGCCAACTCGCGTCTGGCATACGAAGCCTTTTGTCAAACCTTTGCCGGTGAACGCTGGCAACGCCTGGCCGATGCCGGCGCCCGCGTGCAGCGCCCGCTGTGGGCCTCAACCAGCACCAAGAACCCCGCCTACCCCGACACCCTGTACGTGGACGAACTGGTCGCAGCGCAAACCGTCAACACCGTCCCACCAGCCACACTCACCGCCCTGCTCGACCACGGTCGCACCCAACCCGCCATCCTGGATCACCTGCAAGATGCCCGTCAGATGTTGAACGACATCGAAGCCCTGGGGCTTTCGCTGGCACAGGCCACCGCTGAGCTGGAAGAAGAAGGCGTGCAGGCCTTTGCCACCGCTTTCACCGCCCTGCTGCAAACCATTGAAGAACGTCGCAGCGCAGCTCAGGCAGAGCTCGGCCCATTGAGTCAGGCCGTGCCGCAGCGCGTGCAGCACCTGGCCGAAATCCGCGCCGCACAGCGCATGGCCGAAGCCGACCCGACCCTTTGGACCAACGACGAAAGCGCCCACGCTGAAATTCGCAACCGCCTGGGCTGGCTCGAAGCGCCACAACGCAGCCGCGACCTGTTGCCCGAGCTAAACGGCCTGCTTGAAACCTGTCAGGCCGAAGGCCTGACGCACGTCTTGCTGCTCGGCATGGGCGGCTCGTCCCTCGCCCCCGAGGTGATGAGCCTCTGCTGCCAAACGCACGGGCTCAAGCTCAGCATCCTCGACTCAACCGACCCGGCGCAAGTGCGCGCCGCCGCCGGACGCTCGGCCTTTGGCCGCACCCTGTTCATCGTCTCCAGCAAATCCGGCTCCACCAGCGAAGTAAACGCCTTTTTGGAATATTTCTGGGCGCGCGCCCAACGCGCCCTTGGCCCGGAACAAGCCCGCCAACACTTCATTGCCATCACCGACCCCAACACCAGCCTGGAAAAGCTGGCTAGCGAGCGACGCTTCCGCAAAATCTTCCACGCTGACCCCAGCGTAGGCGGGCGTTACTCAGCCCTGACCGCCTTCGGCATCGTCCCGGCGGCACTCATGGGCCTCAACCTGGAAGAATTGCTCGGGCGCGCCCAAAGCATGGCCGCTGCCTGCGCCCCCGACCAACCCGCCGGACGCAACCCCGGCCTGGTGCTGGGCGCCATCCTTGGCGAAGCCGCCCAACAAGGGCGTGACAAGCTGACCATCATCGCCGACCCGGCGCTCAAGTCGTTTGGCTCTTGGCTGGAACAACTGCTGGCCGAAAGCAGCGGCAAACTTGGCAAAGGCATTGTGCCGATTGACCAGGAAGCCCTGTTGGACGGGCACAGTTACGCCAACGACCGCCTGTTCGTCTACATCCGCCGCAATGGTGCCCTCGATGCTTCCGTGCGCCGCCTGCGCAGCGCCGGCCTGCCGGCGTTGACGCTCGACCTGGCCAACGACCCCGACCTGGCCGCCGCCTTCTACCAATGGGAATATGCCACAGCCATCGCCTGTGCCGTCATCGGCGTCAATGCCTTTGATCAGCCCGATGTGCAAAGCAACAAAACCATCACCCAACAAAAGGTCAAAGCCTATGCCCAAACCGGGCAACTCGACGAAGGGCAGCCAATCTGGCAGGGGCCGGGCGGGCGCGTCTATGGGCTTGCCTTTGCCGGTCTAAATGAAGCCAAAAACCTGGCCGAAGTCATCCAACGCTTTTTGGAGCAGGTGCAGCCCGGCGATTATATCGCCCTCAACGCCTACCTGCCGCGCAACCCGCAAACGCAGGCGCGCCTGCAACGCATCCGCACCGCCCTGCAGCTGCGCAGCGGACGCGCCACCACCCTCGGCTTTGGGCCGCGCTTCCTCCATTCCACCGGTCAACTGCACAAAGGCGGCCCCAATAGCGGCGTCTTCCTGCAAATTACCGCCGACCCCGGCGTAGATTTCGACATCCCCGGTCAGGGGCTCAGTTTTGGCGTGCTTGAGCGCGCGCAGGCACTCGGCGATTTGGAAGTGCTGTTACAGCGCGGGCGGCGTGCCTTGCGCATTCACCTGAGCGACGGCACCCTGGATGCACTGATCTAACATCAACAAAACAAGCCCCGTCCCAAAAGGGCGGGGCTTTCATTTCATTTTAACCCTAAAAACACGGTATAATGAAGCAATTTTATTCGCTGCCGAACAACGGCAGACATGTTCATTTGAAACGAGGTTAATACCATGGATCTATTTGAGAAATGCTTCGGATACACTGAAGCCAAAGAGGCAATGCGCACCGGCATCTACCCCTTCTTCATCCCCATGACGGAGAACGAGGGCAGCGAAACCATCTTTCAGGGTCGGCGCCTGATCATGTGCGGCTCCAACAACTACCTGGGCCTCACCACACACCCCAAAGTGCGCGAGGCCGCCAAAGCCGCCATTGATCGCTTTGGCACAAGCTGCACCGGCTCACGCTTCCTCAACGGCACGTTGGAACTGCACGAACAGCTGGAACACGAACTGGCCGAATGGGTTGGCAAAGAAGCAGCCCTGGTCTTTTCCACCGGCATGCAAGTCAACCTGGGCACGGTCAGCTCACTGATTGGGCGCGAAGACTTTGTCATTCTCGACAAGGATGACCATGCCAGCATCGTTGATGGGGCACGCCTGGGCTATGGCAAAATTGAGCGCTTCCGCCACAACGACATTCCCCACCTGGAGCGCGTGCTCAATTCCCTGCCCGCCGAAGGGGGCAAACTGATCGTCGTAGACGGACTGTTTAGCATGGAAGGCGACCTGGCTGACCTGCCCAACATCGTGCCCCTGGCACACAAACACGGGGCGCGCGTGATGGTTGACGACGCGCACGGCATGGGCGTATTGGGCGGCGGGCGCGGCACAGCTGCGCACTTTGGCATGACCGATCAGGTAGACCTGATCATGTCCACCTTCAGCAAGTCGTTTGCTTCCTTGGGCGGCTTTGTCGCCGGCGATGAACCCGTCATCCACTACATCAAACACCATGCCCGCGCCCTCATCTTCAGCGCCAGCATCCCCGCCTCCAATGCTGCCGCGGCCCTGGCCGCCCTGCACGTCATGCGCGACGAGCCCGAACGGATTGAGCGCGTCAACCGCAACGCCGAAAAAATGCGCAACGGCTACCGCTCCCTCGGCTTTGACATCGGCCACTCGGTTACGCCGGTTGTGCCCATCATCATCGGCGACGACCAAAAGACCTTCCTGATGTGGAAACTGCTGTTTGAAGCCGGTGTATTCGTCAACCCGGTCATCAGCCCTGCGGTTGCCCCAGGGCGACAATTGCTGCGCACAAGCTACATGGCAACCCACACCGACGAACAGCTTGACCGCGTGCTCGAAACCTTCGCCAAAATTGGCAAACAGGTCGGCGTCATCTAAATCCGCAAACCATCAAGCAACCGCCCCTCGTTTGACTGCGAGGGGCGGTTTTTTGCTCAAGCTTATTTCAGAAAATAGAGAATGCCGACCGTATCGGGGCCGCAATGACTGGCAATCGTTGCCCCGGCATGGGTGATGCAAATTTCACCAATCTGAGCACGTGCCCGCAGCTCATCAACCAGGTATTGCACATCTGCATCGCAGCCCGTATGGGTGACAAACACGCGCTGCAAATCTACATTCGGCAGATGACTGCTGAAATCATCCAACATCGAATTAAGCGCCTTCTTGCGCGAACCGCCGATCTTTTCCTTGACGCCCAACGTGCCATCCGGACGCACCTCAATCACCGGACGAATGCGCAACAGACTGCCGACAACATGCTGCATGGCAGAACAGCGCCCACCCTTGTACAGATAGTCCAACGTATCAATCACAAAGGTCGTGTGCAGCTTGGGAACCAACGCCTCAATCTGCGCCTTGATTTCCAGCGCCGAGAGGCCCTGATCGCGCAGCTCAGCAGCCCGCAACACCAACAAGCCAATGCCCGTTGAAAGATTGAGCGAATCAATCACATGCACAGGGGGGCGATTGGCATCGCGTGCCTGCGCGGCCAAAATGGCATTCGGCAGCGTGGCCGAAAGTTTGGAAGAAATACCAATATAAATAATTTCATTGGGGGTGTCGAAAAACTCGAGGAAGTCGCCCACCGGCGGAGCAGAGGTCTTGGGCAATTCGCCATATTGCTCCACTTCCCCAAACAATTCGGGCAAGCTCAGTTCACCATCGCGAACGTTGCGCCCGTGAATATAGACTTGCAGCGGAATGGCGCGAATGCCAAAACGCTGCCGGAGCTCTGCGCTCAGGTCAGAGCAGCTATCGGTTGTGATTTCTATCATTTGTACACCTTCAAAAACGAATAACAAAAAAGAATGCGCTTTTCTTTATTATAGCACACCCACAGTACCAAAAGAAAATCTCCGGGCCCCCGCCGGAGATTTTCTAAGAGAGAGGAGATATGGATTTGTTCACAAGCGCCGCACTGTCGTTGTGCGCTGCGCTGATTGTGCAGAAAGAGAGGTATAAGTCGCCCGTGAGCCATAAGCAGGCTCCGGCACATATTCCGGCTCGGGGCGCTCGGCAGCAGCAAATTGAGCGCTGCGATTGCCCGCAAGCGGCTGTGGGCTGACGGCAACCGGGCGTTGAATCGGCGCAGGCGTCGCCGGGCGCTGCACCGGTGCGGGCGTTGCCGGGCGCGGATAGGCATTTTGCGGGCGAGCAGAGGGCACTGCTTGTGGGCGCGCCGGCGAAACGGGTTGTGACTGAACAGGCTGCTGCTCGGTCAGGCGCTGCCATTGCGATGCCCTCTGCGCCTCAGCGGGCTGCTCAATCGCCGCAGCGCTGAACAAACGCATCCCCGACGTGGCAAAAGAGCCAATCAACAGAATGCGCGTCACCCACACCAACAAGGCGACAAAAATGGGCGCCGTCACGGTGATCGTCGTCGGCTTGACAATCGCCGCGCTCATGGTTGCATGGCCGTGAATGGCGAGCGAAACCCCCCACCAGGTCAGCAGGGCGTTCATCGTTGCCGCAAGCAACCAGGCCCCGAACAAGAACCACACCTCGCGTTGCTCAGGCTGTTCGCTTTCGGGGATGAAAAGCCGGGCAATACCGGCGAAATCAATCCCACAAAAAGCAATCGCAAGAATGGCCGCCCACGAAATGCCCAAAAAACGCTGATTGCCAAGCAAATCGGCCAGGGCCACATTGGTCGTGCTGAAATTGAACAGCTCAAACGCCAGCAACCCGACGGTCAACAACAGCCCCGTCAACAAGCCGCGGTTGCGCAACAACCAAATGCCAATTGTGTTGGGGCGAACCGGAAAAGTTTGTGTCATACGCATTTTATGCCTCCAAAAGAAGAACTTTTGTTCTATTCGGTAACTAAATACAGTTTAGAACAATTATTCTATTTTGTCAATAGGCAATTTGCGCAAAATTTGTAGTCCGCTGCACAGATTGACAATGACAATCATACACAGGCTTATTTAAATCCGTTGTGTGACAGACACTTTCTAATCCTTGGACAAAAAAGTCAAACAAAGTGTTGCCCCAAACAATGTTTGACCTTTTATCTGAACCTCAAAAAGCTGAGAGCAACGCAGCATTTCTGCAACAAATTTTTGCCAATATTTTTTATTGATTACCAAACAGGAACGGTTTCACGTCTTGTATCAAGCGAACCAACTCACCATGATTGTGTCTTAAAAGCGGATGCTGCCACACCTCTTGAACATCTCTGCAACACTCGCTAGCCAGCGCATTGCCAATCTTTTCAAATGGCTTCTTCAAATCGCTTTTCAATTCCTCCGGCTCAGATAACACACCCAAAACATACACCCTATCTCTCAAATCGCCCGGAATTTTCTCACAAATGCTATCAAACCGGCCTGGAAATTGATTGTCATAATCCAGCAACAAAACAACCCTGCATTGCTCAAACTTGCGCAAATGATTGATATTACCGTCTTTCTTAACATATTCAACCACAGACGCCCATCCACCAGCTGTATCCAAGATCTGTATAGTTCTTGAGTTAACGCCAGGATGCAGCACAAATCCATTTGCCATTTGCCGGTTCGCATCATCTTCCGGCAACACCAATACATGCGGGCGATACCGATCAATCATTCCCAAAGATCTCCAAGAGTAAGTGCTTGAATCAAGTCACCGCTCGGCCTCAACTCACTCAGTGAACGAATCTGCGTTGGTTCCAGATGGGTTTTGCGGTTGAGGATGAACGTATTTTCATCCGAAAACTTACGAATGATCTCGGGATTGTGAGATGTAACCAAAATTTGCCCACGTTCTTCAAACGCTTTACGTAGTGCCATAGCAAACAGCCCTACTTCAGATAAAGACAAATAACTATCAGGCTCATCCCAAAAGCAAAACAGCGGCCCGTAAGCATAATTAGCAGCCAAGACCAGTGCAGCCAAGAAAAAACATTTCTCACCGTCCGACAAATCATCAAACTCCACCTGCAGAAGAGCCTGATTTTGCGCAAAACGGACTTGCAAATTTTTAGCATCAGCTCCTATCGGCTTGTTTAGAAAATCCAACAAATCCGGCATTAAATCTTTTAGATACTTTTCAATACGCGTATATGATGCCGGATAACGGCTAAGCACCCCCAAAAACCATTGTGCAAAGTTAGAACCATCTCGTTTGGGCTCAAGCGTCTCGCCGCTGGAAACGCCTTTCATCAAGGCGGGGATAGGGGACAAGATAACCATTTGCGACAACCATGTTTTGAACAAATGCAGTGCGCCAACAGATTGTTCCTGAACAATGGGTAAAGCTGCCAAGTGCCAGTCTACGAGGAACTTAACCTCCTTGGCTTGCGGAATATCATAAAACGTTACTTGCGCCTGCTGTCGCAAAAAGATCGGTCTGTCATCCACGCTTAATTGCTCTTCTAACACTCTCAGCTCATGAAAGCCTCGCGGCAACTCCAGTGCCAGCACATATTTGTAAAGCGCCTGATCCAGTAACACCTCTACTTCAAAACGGATTGGCACATCAGCACGACCACGCGCAAAATCCTTGGGACTGAGCAACGGCTCCGGCGCTGCCAAATCCCGCATGCGATTGGTGCCACGGGCTATGCTTTGCAGCACTTGCAAAGCAGCAGCAATGGTTGATTTTCCCGTACCGTTTTTGCCAATTAACAAAGCGGAAGGCATTCCGGCCAAATTCAATTCAAAATTCTCAAGGCAGCGAAAATTATGAACATAGAGTCTTTGCAGCATACAGGCTCCTTATAACAAGACATAAAAGCACGCTCTACTCTAATTATAATCTCTTTATGCAGAGCTCACGCCTCAAAGAGCCTGCCATAAAAATGGTGACCCTAAACCTACCATAAGTCAAGTATTGCCAGGAAAAGAGTTAGTTCAATCCTCTAGGACTGTTGGAAAATTTGATGCACTTTCTGATGCGTCTCTGACTTTGCCAGGCCCAAGACGCGGTCTTCGGCTTGCAGCACCAGGCTACCGTTTGGAATCAAGAATTGCTCACCACGCGCAACCAGCACAATCAAATAATCGGGCGGCAGCTTAATTTCAAAAATGGCCTTTTGCTCCACTGCGGAACCGGGACGCACGACCACCTCCTGCAACACGCCCTTCCAGCCATGCAGGTACGTAGCCTCCAATGGATATTGCGGCTCTGCCGGGCTCGCATCATCCAGTTTCAGCAAGCGCGCCATCTGCGTCAAGGTTGTGCCTTGAATCAGCACCGAGCTGATCACAACAAAAAACACGACGTTAAAAATCAACCCCGAATCGCCCATCCCGGCCAATTGCGGATACGTGGCCAAAATGATTGGCACAGCCCCGCGTAGCCCCACCCACGAGATAAACAGCTTTTCGCGCCCGCTAAACCGAAACGGCAGCAAGGTCAAAGCAACACTGATGGGCCGGGCAACAAAGATGAGCACAAAGGCCAACAGCAAACCAGGCAAAATCACCGGCAGCAACTGACTCGGAAAGACAAACAACCCCAAGGTGAGGAACATAATCACCTGAAACAACCAGGCCAGGCCATCATAGAAGCGTGATAGGCTGCGTTTGTGCAAAAAATCTTCCCGACCGAGCGTTAGCCCCATCAAACAGACTGCCAAAAAGCTGCTGCCGCCCAAAAAGGCCGTTGCTGCAAAGGCTAACAGCACAACGCCCAGCGTCAACACCGGATACAAGCCATCGTAGCCCAGGCGCAGGCGATTAATGAACACCAACAACAGCTTCCCAAACAACAAACCGGCAATTCCACCAATCAGCATTTGCTTTACAAACAACAGCAACAAACTCCAGCCCGATTGTTCCGGCGACTGAATCAATTGGATGAAGCCAATCGTCAAAAAAACAGCCATGGGGTCGTTGCTGCCCGACTCAAATTCCAGCAAAGCGGATAAGCGTCCCTTCAGACGCACTCCCTGCGAGCGCAAAATGGCAAAAACCGCCGCTGCATCGGTCGAAGAGATGATTGCCCCAATCAACATCCCTTCCAGCAAAGGAATGCTCAGCAGCCAATGCGCAGCCAGCCCAACCACAGCTGCGGTGATAAAAACCCCGACGGTTGCCAGAATTAGCCCCTCTTTGAACACGATGCGAATGCTATCTGCTTTTGTATCCAAACCACCCGAAAACAGAATCACAGCCAGGGCAAAAAAACCAATCAACTGAGTAACAAAAGGGTTATCAAAGTAAATGCCCCCCACGCCCTCCGAGCCCGCCAGAATGCCAATCAGCAAAAAAAGCAGCAATGCCGGCACCCCAAAGCGGTCCGAGAGCTTACTTGCCATCGCACTGAGGATGAGCAAAATTGCCATCACTCCAAAAAACACTTCTATTGAAATATTCATTCCATCCAACAGCAAACCTCTACAAAATTTTTAGCAACGTCTTATCCCCCAAAGTCAATTCTGCGTATGTTTTGCATTATACTATTCCAACTGCAAAATTCGCAATTCAAATTTCAGCTCGAAAGGGTTTTCAACACATGCAAACACTTCTTCTCAACGACCTTTTCGCCTGGCTGGGTCTGACGGGCAGCCTGGTGCTGCTGCTCTCCGTCAGCTTGCCCATGTTCTTTTACCGCGGCAAGCACGGACAGCGCTACGACCTGCGCAATCACTTCATTTCAGAATTGGGTGAAGTGGGCGTTTCGCGCCTGGCTTTTGTGTTCAACACCGGCCTCATCCTCGGCGGACTGTTGCTGCTGCCTTTTTGCATCGGCCTGGGACGCTCGCTGCCCGGCACGTGGGGCACGCTGGCTGGCATCGCCGGCGCCCTGGCTTCGCTAGCCGCCGTGCTGGTCGGCGTCTTTCCCATGAACAACATGGCCGCGCACATCCCCGCGGCGACCTGGTTCTTCCGCCTTGGCCTGGTGACGATTGCCCTGTTCACCCTTGCCATTGCCAATCAGCCCAGCGATGCCGTGTTGGTGCCGCGCCTCGTCAACTTCGTCGGCGTGCCGGCCATTTTGGTCTATGCGGCCTTCCTCTACCTCAGCCCGCGGGATCCGCAAAGCAATCAGGGCGAGCTGCAACCCGGCGAACATCGTCAACGCCCGCGCTTTTGGCTTGTGCCCATGTTGGAATGGGCCATCTTCATCAGCACCCTGGTTTGGTTCCTATCCTCGGCGCTCAACATCTTGCTGAAATAAAAAACACTCCCCGGATCGCAGCTTTCCGGGGAGTGTGCTTTTGACAAATCGCTTAGGCCATCGAGGCGTTCAGCGCGTCCAACGAAGCCGGTGTTGGGCGCAGCTTTTCTGCCGGCAGGCGGTTGAGCGCTGTTTCGGGCAAGTGATAGGCATCAAACAACGTCGGTGCATTGGGGTTGATGTAAATCAGGCCGGTCAACAGCTGCCGGTTTTGCGCCGCTTCTTCCAACACCCGAATGGCCTGGAAGCGATCGGTCGGGTCATAGTCTTGGGCCAGCTTCTTCAGCACAATCATCGAACCATCGTGCAAGGTCACCTCACGGGCACTACCTTCTTCGAAATCCTCAATCGTAATTTCCTCGCGCGGCGGAATGTAAGAAATCTCATGCAGCGCTTCTTCGTGTTCGCGCCCAAAGGTATACGAATGGATCGAATCATCCTGATTGTGGAAGGTGACGCACGGGCTAATCACATCCAACACAGCGATGCCGCGGTGACTGAAAGCAGCTTTGATCAGTTCCTTCAGCTGTTTGGGGTCGCCCGCAAAAGAACGCGCCACAAAGGTGGCGTTGGAAGCAATCGCTTCCAGGCACAGGTCAATCGGCATGAATGGATTGGTGCCCTGATGCTTGAGGTACAAGCCCTTTTCAGAGGTGGCGGAGAACTGCCCCTTGGTCAGGCCATAGACACCGTTGTTTTCAACGATGTACACCATCGGCAAGTTGCGGCGGATGAGGTGCTTGAACTGCCCCAAACCAATGCTAGCCGAATCGCCATCGCCGCTAACACCAATGCCGCGCAACGACAGATCAGCAAACATGGCACCCAACGCCAGCGAGGGCATACGTCCATGCAGGCCGTTGAAGCCAAACGAGCGGCTCAAGAAATAGGTCGGGCTCTTGCTAGAGCAGCCAATGCCACTGAACTTCAACACCGTTTCGGGGACAATATCCAGCTCATAACAAGCCGCCACAATCTGACTGGCAATGCCATTGTGACCGCAGCCCTGACAAAGTGTGCTGGGTGCACCCTTATAATCGGCGCGGGTCAGCCCGGCCGCGTTGGTCGTTGAACGAACTTCCTGGTTGGTCATGGTTATTTCTCCTCTTGCGCCAAAATGGCTTCTCGTACCCAATCAGCCGTCAGCGGCATACCGTCCATGTGAGCGGTCTTGCGCAACGAGCGGCAATCATCCGGCAGGTTGATGGTCAGCAATTGCCACATTTGTGAATCGCGGTTCATCTCCACCACATAGGTACGCTCATGCGTGCGGATGAAATCATACACTTCGTCGGCAAAAGGCACGGCCCGCACGCGCAGATAATCGGTTGGCAGGCCTTGCGCCGCAAGCTGATCTTGCGCTTCGATGATGGCCGGGTCGGTCGAACCATAGGCCAGAATGCCAACCCGGGCGCCTTCCTTGCGTCGAATTTCGGGCTTGGGCAGCACCAGACGGGCCGTCTCAAACTTGCGTGCAATGCGGGCAAACACCCGTTCCCAGGTTTCAGCTTCTTCGCTGTAACGGCCATATTCATCATGGCCGGTGCCGCGCGCAAAATAGGCGCTGCGCGGATGGCGGTTGCCCGGCACCGTGCGGTAGGGCACGCCATCGCCATCAATATCCAGGTAGCGGCCCCAATCGCCGTTGCGTTCGGTCAGCATCTTTTCCAGGTCTTCTTCCCACAACACCTTGCCGCGCTGAATCGGCGTATCGGGGTATTGGAATTTGGGCGTCATCCACTGATTCATACCCAGGTCGAGGTCGCTCATCACAATCACCGGCGTCTGAAACTGCTCAGCAAGATCCAGGGCACGCCAACCGAACTCGAAGCATTCATTGACCGAACCCGGCATCAGCATAATGAATTGCGTGTCGCCATGGCTGATGAAATAAGCCTGCGTCATATCACACTGCGCCGTGCGCGTGGGCAAACCGGTGCTTGGGCCCACCCGCTGCACATCCCACACCACCAGGGGCACTTCGGCATAATAGGCCAGGCCAAGGTATTCAGACATCAAGCTCAGGCCCGGGCCCGAAGTAGAGGTCATGGCGCGCAGCCCAGCCCAGCCTGCGCCGACCACCATGCCAATGGCGGCCAACTCATCTTCCGCCTGCACCACAGCACAGGTTTGCTTGCCAGTTTCCGGGTCGGTGCGCAAGGCGGGCACATATTCCTGAAACGCCTCCGCCAACGAAGAAGCCGGCGTGATGGGATACCAGGCCGCAAACTGCATCCCGCCATACAGGGCGCCAATCGCCGCCGAGGTGTTGCCATCGGCCATGATGTAGCCTTCGGTGGCGTTCATCCGTTCCACGCGATAGGCATCGCGCTTTTGCAAATTGGCCGCCGCCCATTCGAAAGCAGCCTTGGCCACGCCAAAGTTGGAAGCAATCGGCTTTTCCTTGCCCTTGAAGTGATACTGAAGCGCTTGATGAATCACATCCAGGTCAATCCCCAACAACTGCGCCAACACACCCACATACACCATGTTGGCAATGTAATCACGCAGCTTGGGCGCAACATCGGCATCCTTGACCAGCTTCTTAACCGGCATGGGATAGACGATAATATCGCTGCGCGTAATCGGCGCCTTGATATCATCGGCATATAACAACACGCCCCCCGGCACCAAAAATTCCTGCTCTTTGGCAAACGTGGCGTGATTCATGGCAACAACAATATCATCTTTTGCCACCCGCGCCAGGTAGCCATCCTTGCTAACCCGGATGGTGTACCAGGTGGGCAAGCCCTGAATATTCGAAGGGAAGATATTCTTCCCCGAAACCGGAATGCCCATGCGGAACAAGGACCGCAAGAGAATGTTGTTTGCCGTCGCGCTACCGGAACCGTTGACTGTGCTAAACGTGATGCAAAAATCGTTCACAATCGGGGTTCCATCCAAATGGGGGTGAACTTCTGTCATTTTAGCTCCTCAAACGAATTGATCCATTCGAAACCGTGTCATTACTCAAAACGATACGAACGAACCGTCGGCGTCCGTTCCGTGATCAAATGCATGTGCTCCAATAACGTCCGATAACCATCCTCCAACTGTCCGGCGCAAATATTTTCCACCATCCGCTGATGATATTGCCACACGCGCCGCAAATACACCAGGTCGGTGTACACGTTCAAACCAATTGCCTCATACAAATCCCAATAAGCCGCCAAGAGGCCAGTGACAAATGGGTTCTCCAGACGGCGGTAGATGCACAAATGCAGCTGACGATGCTCCTGATGCGGAATTTGCGCCGGCGAACCATCCAGCTTGAGCAAAGCACTGCGCACAAGCTCACGCAGCTCTGCCTGATCGTCAGCCGTCAGGCGGCTGACCGCCTCATACCAATAAGCTGTTTCGACATGAATGCGTAAATCGGCAAAGGCCGCAAACGCGTTTTCGTTAATCGCCGCGGCATATTGCACACTGCGCAAAACCGCCGGCTCAAAGGCATAAGGCACGCGACGAATGCCGGTTTTGGGGCGCACCTCCACAAACCCCAGGGCGCGCGCCACTTCGAGCTGCTCGCGCAAACTGGCAATGCTGATGCCCAAGGTGCGGCTCAGCTCGGCCAACGAAGGCAGCCGGTCACCGTTCTCGGGCTTCAAGTGCGTTAGATATTGCAAAAACTCAGAGGGCTCAATCGTCATGGTGACTATCTATCAATTAATCAGATTATTCTGACTATTGGAGTATAGCACGCCACAAAAACCCCTGTCAAGTGACTTTTGTCCATGAGAAACGCCTAGAAATGTCAGACCAGGCCGAGCATTTCCGGCAGCAGCATCAAGGCCTGTCCCAAACGTGTGCCCGACCAGGTCAGCAGACTGCCATCCACAAAATGAATGCGCCCCTGCCGCACCGCCCGCGTGCGCGCCAGCGACTTTTCAATTTGTTGCCTGTGCGGCTCCGCAAAGGCAAAGGGCTCGCTAGGCAGCAAAATCACCTGCGGGTCGGCGCGCAGCACCTCTTCGCGCCCCACCCGCGGATAGCGCACATCGCGTTCCCCCGCTTCTTCTTCCTCGCCCAACCCCAAATCTGCCTGCAACGGATAGTGACGCTGCCGCTGTGCAAACACATTCTGCCCGCCGAACAAGCGCAGCAGGTCATTGCAATACGTATCCTGATTGAATGTCATCCACCACGGTCGCCCGGAAAATTCATCCTGCCAGATCGGGCAAAAATACTGCCAGGGCTCAATATCCGCTGCGGTCCACTCGCAGCGTTCCAGCGCCTCTTCCAGCAAGCGCACCCGCTGAGCGGCCTCCTCGCTGCGGAAGATGCCCACCATGCGCCACAGCATCTGAATCGTCTCGCGCACCGTGTGTGGCGTCACCGTCCAAACCAACACACCACCGCGTTGCAACGCCGAAACCAGCGAAAATGAATTTTCATCGCGGCTTGCCAGCACCAAATCGGGCTTCAGGGCCAAAATATCGCTCAGACGGGCGTCTTTTGGCCCGCCAACATGCGGCAGGCGCTGTGCCGCCGCCGGGAATACGCAATAGTCCGTGCAGCCAACAACCATGCTGCCCAGGCCCAAATCGAACAGGCTCTCGGTCAGCGAAGGCACCAGGCTGACCACGCGATGCGGGGGAGATGTCAAGTCCAGCAACTCTTGCTCGCTCATGCCTGCTCCATGCGGCCCAAGGCCCAACCAGCCACCAACGCCACAGCCTGCGGCAAAGCCGCCTCATCGAAATCAAAGCGCGGATGATGATGCGGGGCATTCAACCCTTTTTCTTCGTTGGCCGAGCCAACGAAGACCATGCAACCCGGCACCTGTTGCAAGAAGAACGCCCAATCTTCTGACCCCATCGTGCGATATTCGCCGATCAGCTGCGCTTCGGGCAAGATGCGCCTCGCCACACTGCGCACCTGCTCGATCACCGCGGCATCATTGATGACCGGCAAAGTCAGGTCGCGCACTTCAATCGTCACGGCACAGCCCATTGCTGCCCCAACGCCTCGGACAATTTGCTCAAAGCGCTGCCGCAGCGTTTGCCCAACCGTCGGTGTGAACCAACGCAACGTGCCGCGCAGCTCCGCCTGATCGGGAATGACGTTGAACGCCTCACCGGCGCGCAAGCTGCACACGCTCACCACCGCCGCTTCAAGCGGGGCGACATTGCGCGCCACCACGCTCTGCAAAGCTGTGACAATTTGCGCAGCAGCCAGCAACGGGTCGGCGGTCTGATGTGGGCTTGCCCCATGCCCGCCGCGCCCCTGCACCTGCACCCGAAAGACCGCCGAGCCAGCCATCAGCGGCCCAGCAGAAATGGCCATCGTCCCCACCGGAAAATCATTCCACAAATGCACTGCCAGTGCTGCCACCGGCGACTGCCCTTCCAGCGCCCCCTCAGCAATCATCCGCTCAGCGCCATTCAGGCCCTCTTCTGCCGGCTGAAAGACCAGCATCACCGAACCAGACAATTCGGCACGGTGCTGCTGCAGCAAGCGCGCCACCGTCAGACCAATGGCCACATGGCCATCGTGCCCACAGGCGTGCATCTGCCCGGCCTCACACGAGGCATACGGTGCGCCCGTCTGCTCTTCGATTGGCAGTGCATCCATATCGAAGCGCAGCAAAACACACGGGCCCGGCCGCGCCCCTTCAATCAACGCCACCACGCCCGTTTCAGCAATGCCACTGCGCAGCTCCAGCCCCAATTGGCGCAGCTCGCGCACCACCACGCCGGCTGTGCGCACCTCGCGGTAGCCCAATTCCGGGTGCTGATGCAGATCACGCCGCAAGGCCTGCGTATAGGGAAAAAGCTCTCGCGCTTCTTGCAATAGGTTCATCATCGCTCACCACCAGAAGCAAATTATTGACGAAAAACCACCCGCCGAAAACCGTGTTCATAACGCGGCGCGTCGGGTGTGCTATCTTCGGTATGCGCGCTACGTTGGCGCTCATCAAAAGCGGCCAAATCAGCGCCCACCTGACTGCGATGTTCGTGCAACGCCCGCAGGCGTTGTTCCCAATAAGCCGTCACATCCAGGCGCACATTCGGCTGAGCGGTCAGTGAGAACCACACCTCGCGCGCCGACCAGGGCTGCAAGCCCTCCGCCAACAACTCAGGGAAGAACATTGGGTTGCCTGCCGCCGGAAAGACCGCATCCATCACAAGCTGTCCCGCCGCACGGTGATCGGGGTGATTGATATAGGTATCATGCACAAACACATTGGTCGGGTCGCAGCTGACCACCACTTGCGGGCGCTCCTGCCGGATGAGGCGCACCACCTGTCGGCGTGCTTCCAGGTCCGGCACCAAATAGCCATCCGCAAAATCCAGGTAGCGGATGGAATGCACGCCCAGGATGGCCGCGGCGGCGCGCTGTTCGGCCTCGCGCAGGGCAATCAGCGCCTGCGGGTCAGCCGGTTGGTCTTTGACGCCCTTATCACCATGCGTCAGCAGTCCATAGCGCACCTCGTGTCCGGCTGCCGTCCAACGCGCAATTGCTGCACCACAAAAGAATTCCGGGTCATCGGGATGAGCAAGGATGACCAAAATGCGCTGCGGCTCGAGCCACCCTTCGGGAGAAAGTTCACCTACGGTCATCATTCGGCATTCTCTGGCCTGACTTCCTGTTTGGATTCATCCAGCAGCTTGATTTCACTCTTGTCGTACGTGCGCACGACTCCATCCAGCAACAACACCATCACCTTGCCGGCCAACGGCGAAACATCCACAACCTTGCCTTCGCCATGCGGGGTGAGGACGCGCTTGTTCCGCTTGGGCAAACCAGCACGCGCTTCAGCATATTGAGCATATTCATAGCACAGGCAACAGCGCAAACGCCCACACATGCCGGTGATTTCGGTTGGGGTCAGCGAAATGTTCTGTTCCTTGGCCATGCGAATGGAAATGGAGCTGAAATCCATCAAGAATTTGCAGCAGCAGCGCGTCTCTAACCCACAGGCGCCCATGCCGCACAGCAGCTTGGCCACATCGCGCGGGCCAATCTGCCGCAGCTCGACCACCGCAGGGGTATAAATGCGTTGCATATCCTGCCGCAATGACTTCAGCTCCACCTTGTCATCCGTATCGGCACCGAAGAGAATCGTCAGGCGCGTGCCATCGAAGCTATATTCGGCAGCCACGACCTTAATTTGCGTCAGCTTGAGTTCAGCGGCGCGCTGTTTGCAAGTTTCGACCACCTCAGGCTCTTTGTCTTTCCAGCTCTGCCGTTGCAACAAATCGCGCGGGGTCGCAATGCGCTCCACCGCTCGCCAACCGCCTTCCGGCATCTGCGGGTCAGGCACCATCAGCACCACTTCGCCCAGTTGCCAGCCGCGCGTCGTTTCAACCACCACATGATCCCCCACCTGAATGGTGGGCAAATGGGTTGCCTCGAAATGATAGATTTTGCCTACTTTTGAAAAACGAATGCCCACCACCAAGGGTTGAGCTGCATCGGACATCACCGGTTCACCTCTTTATCTGAATGCGCACGCGCCATCCGCTGCTGATAAGCAACCACTTCGCGGCGCATCTGTTCAAATTGCTGTAACAGGTCTTGATCACTCCCGCGGTAACGGCGCACCATCTGCCGGGCGCACTGCGTACAACCGCGCATTGCCCGATACGCATCCGAATCACAGGTCAGGCAGCTGCCAAGGCGTACCATCAACAACACAAACGCCTGCTGATCTAACGGGTCTGCCTGAGCAGCTGTCACCCGGTCTACCAACGCCTGCCATCCCTCACCGCGTAGCGTCCGCAAACAGGGGATGACCCGCAAGGGAAAGATCAATTCTGTGTCCGAATTATACATCAATTTGTGCTCCCCTCAGCAGCAGGTTTTTTGCTCGCCTTTGCCGATCGGGCAGCCTCTTCACGAGCTGCATTGGTCGGGCGAATGCTGGCATAGTAACTGGCCGGGCGCATCAGGCGTTGTTTGTTGAAAATGTGTTGCTGCGTGCGGTTGACACTGGCAATTTCGTAATCATGATCCATCTTGATCGCATCGAATGGGCAATATTCAGCACAAAAGCCGCAGTTCATGCAAATGTCAATATCAATCGAAAACTCTGCCGGTGCAGTAATTGGCTTGCCCGTCACCGGGTCGCTGCCGCGCACAATCCAAATGCACTGCGGCGGACAGGCCTTGGCACAAATGCCGCAGGCCGTGCAGCGCAGGTTCTGCTCACCATTGGGGCCCTCATCATAAACCAGGAAGGGCAGATAACGAAACTCCTCCGGAACGGGCAACTTTTCTTCCGGATATTGAACGGTGACGATGCCGCGCACATCGCTGCGGCGGCGCTGCTCAATCCCTTCGGCGGTGCGGTAACGCCGCCGCCCGCGCCGAATATCTTCCAGGTAGGTGTCGGCAAAGTGCCGAAAAGTGACCCACATGCCACGCACAATACCCCAACCGTTCATTCCATCCTCCTAGCGGTCCACTTCACCGAGCACAATATCAATGGAGCCCAACACGGCCACCACATCGGCAATTTTCTCGCCGCGCGCCATCGTCGCCAGGCTGGTCAGGTTGATGAAAGATGGTGCCCGCACGTGATAGCGCAAGGGGTTGGGCTTGCCATTCGAAACAACATAAAAGCCCAACTCGCCCTTGGGGCTTTCCACCCGCCCATAGGCCTCACCCGCCGGCACGCGCACCAGGTGTTGCGGCTTGCCATTCATTACCGGGCCTTCGGGCAGGTCACGCAGCACCTGCTGCAAAATGCGCAGGCTCTGCCGGGCCTCATCCAGGCGCAAGAGATAGCGGTCATAGATATCGCCATGATAGCGCACCGCCACATCGAAATCAAAGCGCTCATAAATGCTATAAGGGTCCGCCCGGCGCACGTCATAAGGCACGCCCGAGGCACGCAAAACCGGCCCCGAGGCCGAAAGGGCAATCGCCTGCGCGTCGGTCAGCACGCCCACGCCCTCGCAACGCCCGCGCACAATTTCGTTCTTGGTCAGGTAAGCATCCATCTCGTCAATCTTGCGCGGCAAGCGTTCCAACACAAGCTCTTTGACCTTTTCCAGCACCCCTTCGGGCAAGTCGCGCACCACCCCGCCAAAGCGGAAGTAATTACACATCATGCGCGAGCCCGAAACAGCCTCGAAAATATCCAGAATCAATTCGCGTTCCTGAATGGCATACAGCGATGGGGTGAAAAAGGCGCCCAAATCGTTGAGCAAAAAGCCAATCGAAAAGAGGTGCGTCATGATGCGCGTCAGCTCCGCCATCATCACCCGCAAATACTCAGCTCGTTCGGGCGGCTGAATGCCCATCAATTTTTCCACCGCCAGGGCGTAGCCAAAATTGTTCGCCATCGAGGTCGTGTAATCAAGCCGATCGGTGAAGGGCATGTTTTGCAAAAAGGTGTTGCGCTCACCAATCTTTTCGTGATTGCGATGCAAATAGCCCATGACCGGTTTCAGGTCTACGATCGTCTCGCCTTCCAACTGCACCACCATGCGGAAGACGCCGTGCGTCGAGGGGTGCTGCGGACCCAGGTTGACAATCATCGTGTCGGTGTGTATGCCCTCATCGGCCCGCCGCTGAAATTTGGCATACAAGGCATCTTCGCCTTGCGGCTGCCAGGAATCCGGGTCAAAATCGGGCGGGTATTGCAGGTTGTCGCCATACGGGTTCCCATCCTCCGCCCGGCGCACATGCCCTTCGGGCCAACGGCTCTTGAATGGTTTGACCTCTTCTTCAAAGAAAGGCTCGCGCCAATCCTTGCGCAAGGGGTGACCGGCAAAACCTTCCCACAGCAAAATGCGCCGCAAATCGGGGTGACCGACAAAGCGCACGCCCAACAGATCCCACACCTCACGTTCCTGAAATTCAGCCCCCGGGTAAAGTGGCGTCAGCGAAGGCACCTGTGCCTGCTCGCGCCCGGTGACCACTTTCAACACCAGCGCACTGCCGCCCGTCGAACGATACAAATGATAGACGACTTCCATGCGGTCTTCCGGGAAATAATCCACCGCCGTGACCGAGGAAAGATAATCATATCCGGCCTGATCGCGCAACCAACGCGCCACATCGTTCAGGTGTGCGGCTTGCACAAGCCAACCGCCATAGCCAGGGCGCGCATCCGCCTGCACCCACTCGGGGAATTGCTGATCGAGCAAGGGATGTTCACTCATCGGCTTCCTCCTCTGCGCCAGTGTGGGCGGCCTGCTTACGGATGAGCGGCAGCTTGCGCGGGTCAATCAGGTCGGGGCCCAACAAGGGCACCGGAATGGGTTCACTGGGCTGTTTGGCATACCAACGCATCTCGCCCAGCTTCTCCTGACTGATCTTGCGCTGCAGGGTCATCAGCCCATGCAACAAGGCCTGTGGCGTTGGCGGGCAACCCGGAATGTAGACATCCACGGGCAAGAATTTATCCACCCCCGCCACCACGCTATAGCCTTCTTTGAAAGGCCCGCCCCCCGAGGCACAGGCGCCCATGGCGATCACATACTTCGGCTCGGACATTTGATTATAAAGCCGCACAATCTGCGGAACCATTTTCTTCGTCACCGTGCCAGAGACAATCATCACATCGCTTTGGCGCGGGCTGGCGCGCATCACCTCCATGCCAAACCGCGAAAAATCATACCGCCCGGCTGCGGTTGCAATCATCTCAATCGCGCAACAGGCCAGGCCAAACATCATCGGCCAGGTAGAGTTCGCCCGACTCCAGTTATAGATGCGCTCCAACGTGGTCAAATGCACCTGTTGTTGCAATTCGGGCGGAATATCATAGCGCGGCGTATTCAGCGCGTCAGCAGAATCGTTCATTATAGCCCGCTCCTTTCCCAAACAAATCAGACGGAGGATGTCTTTTTTATTTTACCCCGCAGCAAGCGGCTGTCAAGTGTACAAAGATACGCCTTTTTTGCTATAATCAGAATATCTATTGCCTTTTTTCTCAACAATTTGGAGGCCGCGATGAAAACTTGGCGTTTTTGGATTGGCTTGACATTGCTGCTCTCGCTGCTTGCTCCAGGCGTGGCACAGGCGCAACCGCACACCGCTGCCATTTATGGCACCGTCACCGATGGCGGCGGGCATGGCTACCCGCTTTATGCCCGGCTGGAATTTTACAACATCAACACAGGCATCACAACCCACACCTTCACCAACCCAGCCAACGGGCAATATGTGATGGACCTGCTGCCCGAAGGCGATGATTACCTCATCACCGTCACCACCTACCTAACCGGCTATGAGAGTCCCTCGATGACGGTTTACGACCTGACCAGCACAGGCGCCGAGGCCAATTTTGCCATCCCGCCTGCACCAGGCTGCACTGCACCAGGCTATCATCTTGAAACCCTCTACGCAACCGATTTTGAACTGAGCGACGGCGGCCTGCAAACCAATGGCAGTTTTCCCAGTTGGGCATGGGGCAGCCCCAGCGGTGCAGTCCTCCCTCACTCAGGCGTTAACGTGTGGGGCACCAACCTGAATGGGAACTATAACGTTGGCGAAAACAGCGCCCTTTTCCTGCAAATCAATACCAGCAGCCTGAGCAGCGGCTTCACCGTTTCCTGGTGGCAGCGCTATCAGCTGTCGCCATTCGATACCATTCGCGTCCAGGCCTGGAACGGTTCGACCTGGTATCTCCAGGAAGAAATCACCGGCGGAACCTCCAACTGGATGCCCTACAGCATTTGGCTCGACCCAAGCTTTGCATACACCGGCTTCATCATTCGGTTTGAGCTGATGGATAACATCGCAGATGGCACCAACCTTGGCCTGTACATTGACGATTTGCAAATTACCAGCAACAACTGCGTGATGGATTCAGGTGGCCTGGTATATGGCTATGTCAGCAGCATGGGCATGCCAACCCAACCCATCCTGGATGCAACCCTCATCAGCAACGGACAGCCGCCCTTCTCGGCCCGCAGCGGTCACTGGCAAGATTCGCCCTACCCCGGCCTGTATGTCGGCTTTCAGGTCGGCCCGCCCTACCTCGTCAACGTGACTGTCACCCACCCCTTCTACGCCTCGCAGACCCTGCCCGTCACCGTCCTCGATCATGGCATCGTTCAGCAAGATTTTATCTTGCCCTCCGGGGCGATGGACTTCGATGCCGGCGCGCTGAGCTCGCTGGAATTACCCTTCCTCGGCAACGGCAGCGGCACCCTGACCCTCACCAACACCGGCGTCTTGCCGATTGAGTTTGACCTGTTCGAGGCCCTCGAACTTGGCGAGGGCAAATCACTGCCGCTCGCCCCCGACAAAGATCCGCAAACCTTTTTCGGCTTCAGGGTCGGCGATCATTCTCTCGTCACCTTCGAATCAGGCACCCCTGCCGATATGACCCCGATTGCAAGCCTGCCCGAGATGGACTTGAGCGGCGGCGACTTGTTGCTTGGCAACCCCGATTGGATCTACGCCCTGCGCCTGACACCCAATGATGGCACGCAACTGGTGATGCTCAGCACCACGCAGCCCGGCCAGTTTCTCACCGTCGGCAGGGTGCAAACGATCCCCGATCATGTCTGGCAGGGCATGACCGGCGGCATGGACGGCAATTTCTATGCCGTCTCATCCGATGGCAGCAGCTCACAGCTCTACCGCATCAGCCCCAGCGCGCAGGTGACGGCCTTGGGCGTCCCCATCCCTGGCCTGCAGCTGCTCGATGTTGCCATGAACCGCGATGGCGAACTCTACGCGTTGGATGCAGCCACTGACTCGCTGGTCAAATTAAACCCGCAAACCGGCACCGTGCTGACAACAACCGCCATTCTTGGGCTCGATGTCCTCAACGAGCCACAGACAATCGAGTTCGACGATTCGACCAACACCCTCTATTGGATGGCGCGCAGCAACGCCTCGCCCTACACGCAGTTCCGCCGCCTGGCATTGGATGGCGCGTCGCCTGTCATTCAAACCTTGTGGGCCAGCCCCTATGTCTGCCTGGCCGCCATCAACGGCGGTCAACCGGATGTCTCTTGGCTCAACCTGTCCACCACCCAGGGCACACTTATCCCAGGCCAAAGCCTGACTGTAGATGTGCTGCTCGACCCAGATGCCTTCGACATGCCGCCGGGCGTCTACCATGCCAACCTGATGCTGCTTGACAACGCCCCAGACACCCCCAACCAAAAGCGGCACGGTAAGATTCCGGTCATTCTGACCATCACCGAGCCCACGCTGTCCATCACTGCTCCCGCCCAGGCGTTTGAAGGCGACACCTTGCCGATCACGCTCAGCTTCGATGCCGATGGGGCACAAACCGGTCATCCGATTGCCGATGCCGCTGAAATCGTTGTGGACCTGCCAACCGGCTTCAGCCTCGTCAACGGCTCGCTGACCGCCGATTACGGCACGGCAAGCTACAACGCCGGCACGCATCAAATCAGCTGGCAAACCCCCAGCCCGCTTGAAACCCCGCCCGAAGTCGTCACCCTCACCTATCAGCTGACGGTCAACAGCGGCACACACAGCCAAACCCTCAGTCAGCAAGCCGAGCTGAGCTACAGCACCTACACCAAGACGACAAGCGCCGAGACGCAGATCCTCAACCGCGCCCCCCAACTTGAGCAGCCCCTGCCCGACCAGCAAGCCATCGTGCAGCACAGCTTCACCTACAGCATCCCTGTTGGCAGCTTCAGCGATGCCGATGCCGACACGCTGACCTATAGCGCCACCGGCCTGCCAGCAGGCCTCAGCCTGAGCAGCAGCGGCACCTTCTCCGGCGCGCCGCAACAAAGCGGCAGCTTCACCATCACCGTGCGCGCCAGCGACCCGTTCGGCGCCTATGCCGAAGATAGCTTTACGCTAACGGTGCTCACAGCGCTCTATCTGCCCGGCATTCAGCGTTAGCCCCGCAAGCGCCTCAACGGCTTTTCTCGTACCGCCGCCGCTTCAGGCGGCGGTATGTTTCTCCCAAGCGCCCCAAGCCAGCCAGGCTGAGCAGGCAAAAGACCATGCGGTGCGCCTCGGGCAAAACCGCCGGCGGATAGCAGCGCAAACCGCGCCCATAAGCGCGCAAAGCTGCCCCAGGCTGCCCGCCATCCAACAGGTAGCGCGCATTGATGCGATGCGCCCCGCCCCAAATGGCGCGCCGGTTGGCGGCAAACAGCGCCTGCAACCCCGGCTGCGTTTGCATCCACTCCACAATCCGATACGCCTCCTGCCCAAAAGCCGCCGCCTGTGCCACGTTCTTGGCCGCAGCGTGAAAACGCGCCGCCGCCATTGGCTGCCCCAGGTAGACCATGCGGCCCATCTGCGCCAGGCGCAGCCAAAGCTGATGATCCAACAGATAGTGATAGGATAGGTCGAGCAAACCGGCGCGTTCCAGCGCCGAGCGGCGCATCCACACCCCCGGCTGCCCAATGATGTGAAAGGTCATCAGCTCCTTCAGCCCCCATGCGCCATAGCGCATCTGATTGATCACGCGCCCTTCGCCATCCAACGACCAGACATCGCCAAACACCAACGCCGCATCGGGATATTGCTCAAAAGCCTGCACAGCGCGCCGCGCCGCCCCCGGCTCATACAAATCATCCGAATTGAGCCAACCAATCACATCGCCGCTTGCCCGACTCAGGCCCTTGTTGACGGCATCAGCCTGCCCGCGGTCCGCCTCCGAAACCCAGCCCGCCAAACGGTCTTCGTAGCGACGGATGATCGCAACGCTGCCATCGGTTGAGCCGCCATCCATCACCCAATACTCAATCGGCACATCCTGTGCCAACACCGATTGCATCGTCTGCTCAAGGTAAGCAGCCTGATTGAACGATGGCGTAATCACCGAGACGGAAAGGCTCATGCCCGCCCCTGAAAGAGCGACAAATAGTCCACCTTGGGGAAGATGGTCAATTTGCCGCCCACGGTTGCATCCAACACCTGCCGCCCAGCGGCCTCATAGGCCCGGCGCGCCATGGCGTAGCCGCGTTCGGAAGTCTCCAGGTCGGGCAACTGCCAGCGAAAACCGCTGCCAAAATAGCCGGGCGAAAAATGGTTGGGGTCATCGCCCTGCGAGACGACGGTTGTGTTGGGCTTGCCCTTGGTCTGAAAATTGTGGTCAACCCCAATCAGAATCACCTGCTGAAAGCCCATGTAGAAGGCCAGCTGCAGGGCAACGTTCGTCACCGTTGCCCCCTCCCAAATGCGCTTGCGGGCATCGCGCTGAAAGGTTGGCCCGGTATACGAAGTGTGCAAGAAGTACAGATCCGGGGCAGGGTGTAGCCAACGGCGCGCCCGCCAGGCAAAAAAGCGCGGCATTTGCAACGCTTGCAGCTCGGCCAGCGACTGTTCAATAACCAGGTCGTTAATCGAAACCAGGTAGGTCGTCTGAAAGCCAAACTCCGGAAAGGCCAGGAAGATGCGATTGAGGCCGATGGTGATTTCGTTCTTGAGCAGGCTCATATCGGTCTGCTTGAGGCTTGGGCCATTGCCGATCAAGAAACAGCGTTGGCCAGCATGGCGATTGCGCAACGCCGCCAAACGCCGCACCGAGTCGCGCCGCCAGGGGTGAAACGTGGCGCTGATCGCTTCGGGCAGACGGCGAAAGGCATCATAGGTTTCCCGGGTGGCGCGAATCAGGCCCGAAGGCATGGTTTGTTTGAGGGTTTCCTTCATGCGCTTCACTCCGTCGAAAGGCGCGCCGTCGCCCCGCCATCCACAATCAAGGCCTGCCCGGTCATAAACGAAGACTGTGTCCCATCCGCCAGGAAGTAAATGGCGTGTGCAATCTCCTGCGGTTGTCCCACGCGCCCATTGACCGTCTTACGCGCCAGGTTTTCCAGGCGCTCCACCACACTCTCGCCGCCCACATGGCCACGCTGCAAGCCGGCGCGCAACATCGGCGTATCCACTGCGCCGGGCAAAATGGCATTCACGCGGATATTGTCCCGGGCAAATTCAATTGCCATGGCGCGCGTCAGCGCCAACAGACCGCCCTTGCTCGCAGCATAAGCGGCAATATTGGCCGAGGTTTGCACCGCGTGGACGGAAGAGACATTCACCACCGCCCCGCCATTACCGGCCTTGAGCAGCGGATAGGCCAGCTTGCAGGCCAAAAACACCGAACGCAGATTCGAAGCCATCACCGCATCCCATTCCTCCACCGTCGTCTCGACCAGCGGTTTGGCAACCTGCAAAGCGGCGTTGTTGACCAGCGCGTCCAACGTTGAGCTGAAGGCCCGCGCCTGCTCAAAAATCAGTTCCATGGCTGCCGGGTCGGCAATATCGGCCTGAATGAAACAACCATCGGTCGGGAACTCTGCCCCAAACGGCTTGCGGTCCACGCCAATCACCCGCCAGCCATGCCCGGCAAAGGTCTGCACCGTTGCCCGGCCAATGCCCCCCGCGGCTCCTGTAATCAACACAACATTCGTCATCACAACCTCCTACGGCAAAAGATAGGGCGCAACCTGATCCCACAGAATATAAGGCGAATCCGTTCGGACGTACAAAATGCCATCCGGCACCCAGCGCTTCAGCGCCGGCACCTGAATACGGCGATAGTCCTTCAAGTAGGGTTCTGCCTCAGCATTGGTGCCAACAAACACCTCCGAAATCACATCCGGCTTCAACTCGCCAAGCGAGCGGCTGTAATCCCACTTGTTGTGCCCGGGGCGAAAATCAATCAGCGCTTGCCCTGCCGGCACATGCATCGGTTGACGAGCAATGACCGCATCCGACTTGCCCAACAAATCAATCGCCGGGCGTTCGGAGAAATAGGGCAGCCCGCCGCCAATCACAACGGCAACGCGGGCTTGCGGCGTCGTCACTTCCTTGATGAACAGCCCCAACTCGATCGCTTTTTGTTGGCCGATGGAATAAATCGTCGGCTTAAGCAAAAAGGCATAGCGCAGCGAATCGGTATCCAACAAGGCGTTGAAATTGATTTCGCTCAACAGCAAAAAGCCAACCAACGAAAGCAGGGAAAGGCGCTCGGCCAGGCGCAAGCGGTTGCCGCCCTGCTGACGCCAAAAGGAAAGCAAGCCCTGCCGCAACAATTCGCTTGCCAGCATAAAAAGCAATAGATACATCGGCATCGCGATCGAAAAGAAGCGATTGCTGCCGCCGCGGTGCTCCCAGGCATCACCGCCGACGTAAATGCTATAAGCCGCTTGCAGCACAAAGGTCGCCGCCAGCAACAAACTAGCCGCATCCCGACGAAACGCAAACCACAACAAAGGCAGCACAAACAAAACCAGATTGAAATTCCAGGCGAACTTGGCAAAGACGAATGCGCCGCGCTTCAGCCGCAACAACAACGGCCCCCCCACCATCTTCAAGTAATAGGTGTTGGGCAGCCAATCGCCATAATAGGCATAGCGCGCCAGGCTTTGCAGCAGCATGAAAGCCATCAACAGCCCGCCCCCCCAGGCCAAATGTTGCCAACGCCGCGGGCGATCGAACCAGGCCAGCCAAACCACAATCAGCCCGCCAAACGCCAGCATATCCATGCGCAACAGCGTGCTGAGGCCCAACAAGACGAACAAACCGCGCGGCACCCGCCCAGCTGCACGCGCCCGCAAAGCCACCCACACGCTCCAGCTGATCAGCAACGTCAGCGGGGCGACCTCATTGCCCAGCAGAGACCACTGATTGAGCGGATAGAAAAACGCCGTCAGAAAAGCCGCCCCTAAACCAACCCAGGGCTGTTGCGGTGCAAACCAATCGCCCAACTTGCGCACGACCACCAGATTCAGCAACAGGCACACCGCACCAGTGATCTGAATCGGCAAGGCCATCAAACGCTGCGGAATGGGCAGCAAGTGAAAGAGCGCCATATAGGCCACCCACAAAGGGTTAGAATAGCCCTCCACCCGTTCCGCCCCGGGGTAATACACCGCTCCGCCGCCTTGTGCCAGCGTGCGGGCATAATCCATTGAGATCATCGCATCATCGAAGAGCGAAAAGTAGCGCTGCCCGTTGATGACAAGGCTGGATTGATAAATGAACACCCCGGCATAGACCGCATAGGCCAGCAACAACAGGGCAAATGTCGCCGTCGTCCAGGGAAGTTTACGCGCCATAGCGCCTCTGCAAATCGTCCAAATCTGTATGTGCGATATCCAGTGCATCAAGCAGGTTGCGAATCGTGTTCCAATGCACCCGCTCCCAGGCGGCCGGGCTGGAATTGGAATTGTGCGGCGCCAGCAAGACGTTATCCATGCTCAGCAGCGGTGAATCGAGCGGCAAAGGCTCAACCTCAAACACATCCAGTGCTGCCCCCGCCAGCTGACCGGCTTGCAAAGCGCTCACCAACGCCGGCTCATCCACAATCGGGCCGCGGGCGGTATTGATCAGCACAGCCTGCGGACGCACCCACGACAACGTTTCGGCGTTGATCAAGTGACGGCTCGTCGGGTTCAGGTCGCAATGCAGGCTGATGAAATCTGCCTGTGCCAACAACTCGGGCAAGGGCAACATTTGCACCCCGTTTTCCAGCAAGAAATCGGGCGCAATCGGCTGAATATCGTTGCCCAACAAACGCATCCCAAAGGCACGCGCCCGGCGCAGCACAGCTTTGCCGATATTGCCCACCCCCACCACGCCCAACGTACATTCGCTGAGCGAGCGGCCAGGGATCTTCTGCCACTGTCCGGCCTTCATCGCCCGATCCATCCACGGCTGACGGCGGGCAAACGCCAGAATATAGCCCAGGGTTGTATCCGCTACCGGCAAGGTGAAGGCATTGGGCGTGTTGCGCACGGCAATGCCCAATTGCTCAGCAGCGCGCCGATCAATCGAGTCAATTCCCGTGCCCCATTTGGCAATCACACGCAGGCGCGGCAGGCAAGCGCGCAGCACCCGTTCGCTGTAGCGGTCATCGCCGCAAATCGTGCCATCGAACTGCCCGGCATAGGCCAGCAAGTCCTCTTCTTCCATGCGCTCACGCACCGAGGGAATGAGCAATTCCAGGCCATAGTGTGCAAACACCGGTCGGAAACGTTCCGCAAACGGGATCAAATAAGGCGCAGATAGCAAAATCGTTTTCATCGCTTCCTCTCCTACCCGCCGTGTTCCAGGCGGTGCCGCAACAACAAATCGGCAATCAAGAAATCCAATTCTTCATCAATATCGCGGGCTTCATCCGGCGCAATCTCAAACAAATAGGGCCGTTCGCCAATGCGATTGCGGCGCACTTGCAAGGTTGCCCGCGTGAACAAATACAGGCACGAATTTTCCTCATAAATTGGCGGCAGGTCTTGGGTGCGCAGCAGAATGGCCGGGTTGTGATTGACCGGCCGGGCCAGGGCATCCCACAGACGAGTTTGCAGGCGGGTGACGCCAAACAGGGTGTCATAGGCCGGGTAGAGCTGTTGCAGAGTCTGAATCGCTCGCGACACCGTCTGCGGACGCAGCAACGGGTTGGTGCTGTGCGTTTGCAGGTAAAGATCCGCCGGGAAAAGGCCGGTATCATACATCAGAATCTCGTTCATCGGAATGGTATCCGCCCGCAGCGCCTCGGGGCGCTCAATCAGGTGCACCGTGGGGTAGTGTTGGGCGATGCCTTCCATCATCGTCGGGCTATCCGTATCCACCACCACCTGAGCAATCTCAGGGCAGGCAAGCAGCGTATCGAGAATGTGCTGATAGAGCGGTTTGCCCGCCAGGGGACGATAATTCTTGCCCGGCACGCGCACCGAATGGTGACGCATCGGCACAAGTGCAACAATTGTTTCAAGCGTCATGGGGTTTCTCCGGAGAAATGAGGGTACTGTAGTCAATTGGCGGCAAATTGCGCTGCGGCACTTCATCGGTCAGGGGGCGTGGATAATAGAAAGCCTGCTTCAGCTGCCAGGTGAGCGGCCCCGACTGACGGTAGCCGTGATAGGTGCCGCGGAATTGCTCATAGCGGAAGCGCACAATCGCCGCCGCCTGCTGCCACAAAACGCCCTGCCGCCCGGCTGCCCGCAAGTCATTCCAGGCATTGCTCAGCCACAAGCGCAAAAAGTCGCGCCAGCGGAAAGTCTCATTCGGGTAAATCTGTTTGAAGGCCATGCCCTCGCGGCGATAGCGGTTATAAATGCCGCGCCAGGTCTCCTGATGGACGTGAATCACCTCCGCCTCAGCCACATAGGCAATGGCATAGCCCTGCTTCTGCGCCCAGCCCGCCCAGGCCAGGTCTTCCAAACCGGTCAGCAGCTCATCATAGGGATGTTGTTGCCACAGCTCGCGCCGAATGGCCGCATTGGCATTGTTACAAAACGGGTGCGCTTGCCTTGCCACAGAACGTTCAGGGAACCAATGGCGAAAGATTTGGTGCTCCGAGAAGTGCGTGGTTGCCGCGCCGCGCTGCTTGCCATAACTCAGCGCCACCTGCGGGTCATTGAACGGCTCCAACAGGCGTTCCAGCCAATCGGGATAGACCGGATACACATGCGCCGAGGCCATCACCACCAACGGGGCAGTGGCAGCGGCAATGCCCAGGTTGAGCGAGCGGCCAAAGGTGAACTCTTGCGGGCGAATCTGCACCACCTGCACCGGAAAGCGCGCCGCAATCGCCAGGGTCGCATCGGTTGAGCCTGAATCCACCAAAATGATTTGCACATCCTGCACCGTCTGCTGCAACAAGCCGGCCAACAAACGACCCAGGTGCTTCTCTTCGTTATAGGCGCGAATAATCACCGAACAAACAGGCATGACTCATTCCTGAGGGCGATCGGTTTCGGGCAACAAGAAGTCGCCGCCGTGCAAAATGCCATCGGCAATTGTGCGCAACACCGGCGCAGAGGAAGGCAAAAAGTCTTGCCAGCGCCGAGTGCGAAAGCGCACAAAGCCGCGCCAAATGCCATCCTCTTCCAAATAATCTCCCAACGGCAAAGACGTGCGGAACAGCTGATAATACAAAAAGCGGCGTGCATTGCGGGCAAATTCGGGCGGCACCGCAATCGTCGCTTCGGTCAGAAAACGCTCGGCCATGCCCAAATATTGGCTGACCGTCTGCGGAAAGAAAACAGTTGGCAGCTGCGTAAAGCGCGCCTTGCCACCGCACAACACCGCCGCGCCCAAAATGGAGGCTTCCAGGCCAATGGTGGAATTGTAAATCATGACAAATTTGGCGGAGCGAATCAGCGCGTAGGAACTGAACGGCTCATGCGCATCCACAAACAGCACATTCGGCAGCTCCGTCACGCGGTTCCGCCGCACCCAATCGGCCACGCTTTCGGCGCTCTGCTTGCCCGGGCGGCACTCATCCGGGTGAGCGCGCAAGACAAAAAACGTCTCCGGATGGGCACGAATCAGGCCAAGAATTGCATCCAACCAGGCAAACATATCACTGAAAACCACGTTGGCATGGCTCTGACTGGTATCGAAAATCACGTTGGTGAAAATCGGCACAATTTGCTTGTAAGGGCGCACGCGCTGCCAAAACGTCTCATCCAGGCCGCGCATTTCGCTCCAAAAGCGGATGCCCGCCATGGTGAAATTGCCCTGAAAGCGTTGTTCCAGGTAGGCATCCAGGCGAGCGGCCTGCTCCGTGCTCAGTTCAAAATCCGCCGGAATATCAATCGGGTAGGCAGTCGCCTCACCCGCAGTAAAATAAGCCGTGAACGGTTGCAAACCCACTTCGTGGGTAAAGACCGGCAAGCCACGTTGTTGTGCCAGCCAACGCGCCGTCGCCTCGGGGTAAAACTGCCCATTGAAGACCACCAACGCCTGCGGATTGAGCTCATCCAGGGCCGCGCGCACCCTTCGGGCCACATTCCAGGCCGAAGCAATGAACTGCCGATAGAAAAACAGCGTGCGCTCATCCTGTTCCAGCGTATTGCGGCGCAACATCCAACGCAGCGCCGGCAGCGTCAACGCCCCCAACGGCAAGCCATCATAAACGAAATTGGGCAATTCCGCCAGGCTCAGGCCCTGCAAAACCAGGTTCAGGCGCTCATCGGCAACAAACGGCATCGGCAAAGTGCGGCTGTGCGCATACAGCGCCCGGCTCTGCCGCATACACACCGCACAGGGCGGGTCCTGCTGCGGTCGCAACCGATCGCTGCCCAACACACAGCGCGTCATGCCGGCCTGACACACCAAATGCGCCGTCGGTACCCCGGCCAACTGCACCGTCCAACTTGCAATGCGGCTAAAGGCCGCGTTCAGGCTAATTGCATCCAGGCGGGTCGAGGCGTTGAAGAACAACACCGGGCGAGTGCCCTCCTGCGGCGGCGGGGCATTGCGTTGCACCTGCGCAGCAAGCTGCACCAATTGCCGATTGTTGCGGGCGTGCAGCCAGCGCCGTCGCACGCGTTCATAATTACGATCCAACCAACCAGTCAAAGCATCTCCTTCTTTAGGGCTTTGCCGAACATTGCGATGGGCTGACCTCAAATTGGGTCAGCTGTCCAAACAGAACATGGCCTCTCAAATGCAACATCGCCACAACAACGCGCTCGCGAATAGCCAAACTTATGTTCTCCGCTCAAACCAATATAGCAGACGCTGCGAATCGTGCACAGCATGACGCTGACGCAATTCAAACAACGGCGCAAAGGCCGCCTCGAAGCCCTCCGGCGTGTAGTCGGGGAAAATATCAACCCGCGAGGCCAGCAAACGCTGCACCTGACTATCGCTCTTGGGCACAAACTCGACGATCAGCGTCTTGCCCAGGCGGGCAAAACTTTGCGCCAGGCGCGGCAGCGGCACGTTGTTGGCGATTGCCAAATGATGCACCAGGGCCAGCGCCATCACCAGGTCTGCCGGGCCGCGCTCAGCCAACGATTCGCGCTCAGCGTGATCCCAGCCTTGCGCCGGGCTTGGATTGGTCAAATCCATCACCAACGGCAGCAGGCGCGGCGTCTTGTCCTTGCGGCAGCGGCGATAGTTCTGCTCAACCGCGGTCGGGTCAATATCGAACGAAACGGTGAAGGCGTTGCGCTCACTGGCCAGGCGACTGAAAACGCCGGTGTTCCCGCCCAGGTCCCAACAGGTTTGCGGAGCAATGGCCTCAATCCACGTTGCGATGGTTTGGCGCTTATCCTCAAAGGCGGCCTGACTGTAATTGGTCGCATCGTAATAATCGCCCCATTCCGTCCCGCCCGCCTTCCATTGCAGCTGACGCACCGTATTCTCCAGGCTTTCCACCAGGCCGAGCAAGGCAGTCTTGCTCACCCGCCGCGCCACCGATTGGCGCTGCACCTGCCGATCGGCATAGCGGCGTTGTGCACTGGCATGAAGGTGAAGGTGCGTCATCAGCCCAAAATTGAAGCGCGTGTGCCACGGCAACAAACGGCTTGCCAAATCGAGCGGCACACCATCAATGTACAGGCGCAGCAACTGCCCCAAACGCACATCCGTGTAGGCCATCAGCGCCAACGGCGCCAAAAAATGCTGACAAAACTGCCGATAGGCCGTCCAGGGCTGCCCTTCAACATAACGCTCAAACGAAAGCGTATCAATCAACAACGGCCGGGCATTGCGAAACTGAATGTTGTAGGCACTGGCATCTTTGAGCGACAGGCCCTTCTCCAATGCCTTCTTTTGAATTGTCAAGGTTGCCAGGGCAGCATCTTTCAGCTGCCCAAAGCACCATTCATATGGATAGGAGATGAACGGCAAGCGCTCCGGTTGTAGCACACACATAGCTTGCGTTGGGTCGGCGGGCGGCTGTGTTACCTCCTCGTGCCGCACCATCAGCCCGGCTTTGACCAACGCCGCATACAGGCCCGACTCGATCAACAGCCGATAGTCTTCGGCATAGCTCTGATTGACCTGCCGATAGAGCACCCCCTCACGCGTGAACAGAAAGCCGCTTGGATCGCGGAACGAAGCCGCATGGTTCATTGCTGCTCCGAATCGGACTCCGTTTCATCTTCCGCAGAAAGCGCTGCGTCCGCATCCTTCTTACCGAACAACGCTTTCAGCTTGCGCCAATAGACCTTGATGGCTACACCGGCACCCAAAATTACGGCAAGCAACACCTGAATGATCAGGCTGCCCGAACCCGGGTCGAGATAAAGCTGCGCTCCTGCCAATGGATGAAAAACCATCACAACCTCCTCGGAAGGGATTTTCTCACTCGTCTTTGCTGCTCACCACACGGCGCAACTTCTTCATCGAGGGCAATTCGCTATCATAGACACGCTTTTGCCCATCCCCAAGCGCCTGTTCGGTGACGCGAATATACTTGACCAACCGCTCAAACCCACCCGGCTCAACCGAAGCGGCCTGATCGCTGCCCCACATCGCCCGGTCAAGCGTGATGTGCCGTTCCACCAGGCAGGCGCCCAGCGCAACCGACACCACCGACGGGATCAACCCCACTTCATGGCCTGAATAGCCAATTGGGCAGGGGAATTCCTTTGCCAGCGCCTCAATCACGCGCAGATTCAACTCGTCCGGGTCGCACGGATAGGCGCTGGTCGTGTGCGTAATGATCAAACGCTCCATATCCATCAGCGGCACGGCCGCGCGAATCTGCTCCATGGTAGACATGCCGGTCGAAAGGATGACCGGCCTGCCCGTGCGCCGCAAACGTCGCAACAACGGATGATCGGTCAACGAAGCCGAGGGCACCTTATAGGCAATCGGCTCAAACTGCTCCAAGAATTCCACTGCTTCTTCATCCCACACCGAGGCAAACCAATCAATGCCCACTTCCTTGCAATAGCGGTCAATCTCGCGGTATTCCTCCACGCCAAATTCAACCTTGTAGCGATACTCCAGATAGCTGATGTAGCCCCACGGCGTCTCGCGCATCTGATTGCGCTGCTCGGGCGGCACGCACAGCTCCGGCGTGCGCTTCTGAAACTTGACCGCATCCACCCCGGCGTGCTTGGCTGCGGCAATCATCTGCTTGGCAATCTCCAAATCGCCGTTGTGATTAATACCAATCTCGGCCACCACATAGGTCGGGAAACCCGCCCCCACCATGTGCGTACCAATTTGAACTGCTTTGCTCATGCCTGACTCCTTTGTAAAATCTGATCACACAACTCACGCACGGCACCGTGCCCGCCGCGCTGCGTCAACACCCGGTCGGCCTGCGCTGCCGCTTCGGCCTGCGCATCGGCAACGACCACAGCGCAACCAACCAACGGAAAGCACGGCAGGTCGTTGATATCATTGCCCAAATAAACTGTCTGCTGCGCCGGAATGGCGTGCTGCTGCAAATAGTCTTGCAGGGCCTGCGCCTTATCACCAACTGCCTGCAAAACAGGCAGATTCAACTTGCGGCAGCGTGCCGTGACCACCGGGTTGGTCTCACTAGACAGCACCAACACCTGCACCCCCGCTGCGCGCAAGCGGTTGAGACCAATGCTATCGCTGCGATTGGCGGCAATGCTTTCATGCCCTTCCTCGTCCACCCACACACGGTTATCGGTCAGCACACCGTCAAAATCGAGCACAAGCAGGGCCACACGCTCCGGCAAAGGGCGCCGCGGCACCGGCCAAACCATCTCCAACCCACCATTCCAGGCCAACCATTCGGCCCGTTGCCAATCCCAGGGATTATCAATATCCACCGTGTAGCGCGGCTCCACCTGAACGGGCAGAATCACCCGCCCGCTCATCGAATGCTGCTCCAAAATCGCCCGCGGGCGGATGGCATCCACATGGCCGGTTTGCCAATAGACGGGTGGCAACACTTGCCGCGGGGCATTGTAAGGCTCTGCGATGCCCTCCACCGTCAACAGCGGCTGCATCGGCCCACCGGCGGGGTCGAGCCGCCACATCTTGTGTGGGTTTTGGCCAGCTGGCACAACCCCGCGCACCGAATCGGCTTCGGGGTGAGCGAGCAGCAAGCGCACGGCCTCATCCACCAACCCCAAGGGGCGGATGGGCGAGGTCGGGCGCAATTGAACCACGACATCCGGGCAATAGCCCTCGTGTTCCGCCAGCCAGGTCAGGGCATGTTCGAAGACGGGCAAATCCAACGTGCGGTCTTGAGCAAACTCAGCCGGGCGCAAGAAAGGCGTCTCAGCGCCATAGCGGCGACCCACCTCGGCGATTTCCTCATCATCGGTCGAAAGCACAACCCGCGTCACCGTCTCGGCCTGCAAGCCCGCCGCAATGCTATAGGCAATCAGCGCATGACCAGCAAACGGGCGAATATTCTTGCGCGGAATGCCCTTCGAACCGCCGCGCGCCGGCACAATCGCCAGGACCTCAGCCCGTTTTACCATACCGTCCAGCCTCCATCCACCACCACGTTGCCGCCGGTCATATAACTGGAAGCCTCCGAGGCCAGATAGAGCAGCGCCCCGTTCATCTCATCCTGACGTGCCATGCGCCCCAAAATGGTGCGGGCCGAATAGGCACGCTCAAAGATCTCATCGTGACCATTGTACACACCGCCCGGGGTCAGGCAGTTGGCGCGCAACTGCGTGCCGGCATAATATGCAGCGATATAACGCGTCAGCCCCAACACGCCCGCCTTGGTCGCCGTGTAGAAAACCGGCTTGTATTGCGGCGGCTTGCCCGGCTTTTGGTAAATGCGCTGATCGGGCGGCACGAGGCCATAGGTCGAGCAAATGTTGATGATCGAACCCTTGCTGCCCTGCGCCACCATCTGACGCGCCGCCGCCTGACAGCACAAAAAGATGCCGGTCAGGTTCACATCCAGCGCCTGTTGCCAGGCCGACAGCGGATAGGTTTCAAAGTTGTTGTTGTGCTGCTGACCGGCATGGTCGGGGTCAAACTTAGGGTCCATGGCGGCACTGCACACCAACACATCCAGGTGACCCCAGCGCGACACCGCTGCGGAAACCATTGCCTGCACCGAGTCGGGCTGTGTCACATCCACGGCACAGGCGGCGGCAACGAACCCCGCAGCGTTCAGCTCAGCGGCGAGAGCCTCAGCTGCGGCGCCATTCAAATCGGCCACCAACACAGCCGCGCCCGCCTCGGCCAGGGTGCGGCAAAACTGCCTGCCCAGCAAACCGGCCCCGCCGGTCACAATCGCGGCTTGCCCATCCAAGCGAAATTTTTCAAGGATCGTGCTCATGCATCTCCCAAAGCGTAAAACAGAATCAGAGTCTTATTTTACCACGTGAGTCGCCTGCTGACGCGGGTGGGTTTTGTCAGGTGTTGCTACGCAACGGTGAGAGCGGGTGAATCAGCCTCTTGACTCTTGGCAAAAAGGCGCTATAATCATATACGATATACGATATATCATGAACACACTTCCCCCTGTCCCCACCCCCGCTTCCCTCGAACGACAGGCCTACGAGGCCATCAAGTCGGCCATCCTGTCCTTTCGCCTCTTGCCGCAGGCCAGCCTGGTTGAGGCCGACCTCGCCCGGCAGTTGGGCATCAGCAAAACGCCCGTGCGCGAAACGCTTGGCCGCCTGGAACGAGAAGGCTTTGTCATCAAAATCCCCTACACCGGCTACCTGGTCGCCCCCATCTCCTTCCAGGCCATGCAAGAAATCTTCCAGATTCGCGCCGCCCTGGAAGGCCTGGCCGCCCGGCTATGCGCCGAGCGCTTTGGCCCCGCCCCCGCCGCACAAGCGGCCAACATCCTGCAAGAGCACAGCCGCGCCGCCCAAGCAGGCGATGTGGCTCGCGCCGCCGAATTCAACCGCCATTTTCACAACCTGCTGATCGAATGCGCCGGCAACCAACGCCTGGCCACCATCCTGGCCAACCTGGATGATCACCTGCAACGCTACCGTCTGCTAGCCAGTTTTCAACAAGGACGGCTGGAAAAATCCATCGCCGAACATCAACGCATCCTCAAGGCACTGCAAGCCGCAGATGCCGACGAAGCCGAAGCCGCCGCCCGCAATCACATCCTCGGCGTTGCCGCCGACCTGCGCGACCAGGATTTTGACGCCCTGATCCATCAGGCCGCAGCAGGTGCCGCCCTGCCCGAATGACCCTGCCCCCAACGGCAGTCTCAACCCTTTCACATTCCCAAGGAGTTTTTGCCATGCCCAAACAATGGACCTGTCGTTATCAACTGTACAAGCACCTGCAAGCCAATGCTGGCGCCATCTATGCCGAAGCCCGCAAAGCCGCCGAAGAAATCGGCCTCTTGCCCGACTACAAGGGCAACCTCGGCCTGACCGGCGCCGTCTCCGGCTGCCATGGCCTGCTCTCGCGCCCAGTGGAAGAAGCCATGCACGAATCGGCCCGCAAAGTCATCCCCAGCGCCGCCCTCGATGAGCAGCTGCGTGACCTGGTCAAATCGGTGTATGGCGACGAGTATGATGCCGCCCTGGTCAACACCTGCGAAGCCGCCCTGGCAACTAGCTTCGACGTGCTGTGCATGCCCCCCACCCTGGGCAAAGGCGAACCTTACCGCGCCCGCTACATGGCGCTTTACGAACGGCACCTGCACCATCAGGGCGCCTATGGTCGGCCCTTCCCGCCCAAGTATAAAGAAATCAACGCCGAACGCGGCGAGGCCGCCGGTGAATATGGCGTGCAGGGCAAACGCGCCTTCAACCTCGATACGATTGTGGTCAAACCGGTTGGCGCCACCTACGAATGCCATGGCATTAAGTACAACCCCATCCCCAACATGCTGCACGTAGATGCCCGCGCCACGGTCGAGCGCATGGGCGAAGTTGCCGCCCGACAACCCGAACTGCTGTCCGGCATCACCTCCCTTGGCTACGACACGCCCGGCTATGGCTACGGCGAAAAAGACGCCAACGGCGCTCCGCTCTTGCAGGTTGGCCTGGCCCAACTTGCCGCCCAATATGACATTCCCTACATTGTAGATAACGCGTGGGGCACCCCCTTCATCGGCACCGACATCCGCCTGACCGGCGCGGATGTGATGATGTATTCGATGGACAAAGCCGCCGGTGCGCCGACGTGCGGTCTGATCATCGGCAAGGAAGAGCCCATGGTGCTCATCCGCCGCGCCCTCGGCATTCACGGTGCCCGCTATGGCACGCTCTCCTCACACGGCAAAGCCGCCTACGTTGGCTTTGACCCCGGCAAAGAAGCCCTGGCCGGGGCAATTGCCGCCCTGCGCATCCTGCGCGATACGCCCGAAATTGCCCTGACCGCCCTGGATGACCTCTACCGCATCACCCTGGAAGAATTCGAAGCGCTGCCCGCCGCCCTGCGTCAGGGCTGGACGATCTTCAAGTCGCCCAACTGCCTGTCAGTTGAACTCAACTATGCCGATATGTGGCTGAACGGCAATCAGGGCCTGCCGATTTTCTCCATCGAGGACATGTACGCTGGCAGTCACATCTTGCAACAGGCCATGTCGCAAATGGGCATGATCCCAACCATCGCCTACGATGCCAACATCATGGTCTCGAATGGCGTTGGCAACCTGGATGAAGAAGGCCGCCTGCTCGAAGTCCCAACCCGCCTGGCCGTGCGCGGCATGTTCAAGATCATCGAAATCCTGGCGCGCTACGCCAGGCTGATCTAAACTTCACCCTGCCTGTCACACCCAAAGCCCGATCCCTGCCCTGCTCGCTTGAGCAGGGCAGGGCAGAATAAAAGAGGAGCTTTCTTTCCTATGTCTGCTATGCAACACGTGCTGGACGCATTGGATCTTGAAACCTTTTTGGTTTGTCAGAACGAGGCAGAAGCCAAAGAGCTGGCGCTGAACCTGGCCGCCGAGCTCGGTTTGTCTCATGCCGATGTGGTCTTCGTCGAGCAAAGCGGCCTGGGGGCGCGCGTGCGCATTCGCAGCTACATCCATCACCCCGGGCAAGGCTACGGCTGGCTGAAAGAGGAAACCGCATGACCACCGTTCTGCTCGCCCCCCTCGACCCCGTGCATGACAACGCCATCAAGCTGTTGCGCCGCAAGCTGGAAGCCGCCGGCTACACCGCCCTGACAATGCCGCCCGGCGTCACAGAAGAAGAAGTCATCGCCCTGGCGCTGCAAGAACGCCCGGCAGCCATCCTGGTCAGCCGCACCCTGGGCTACAAAGTGGCCGAAACCCTTGGTCACCTGGTGGACCTGGCCGAAGCCGCCGGACTGCGCCCAAGCACCCGCCTGGGCGTCGGCGGCATGGCCATCACCCAAGAGACCGGCGCCGAGCTTGGCTTCGATGGCTGCTTCGTCGGCGCCCTCAACATGGATGAGGTGATCGCCTTCATTGAAGGGCGCCCGCAACAGGCCCGCCAACAAACCGCCGAGGCCGCCCCGCGCCCCAAACCCGACCTGACCGAGGGCTTCACCTACGCCTTCCGCGACGAAAAAATTGCCCGCCTGTTGGATTCGATCACCGAGCAGCTGCTTGAATGGGTCAAGGACAAACAATCGCCCGGCATTGAGCGCGCCCGCCTGCGCGCCGAGCTGCTGACCGAGACCAACCCCAACAGCCGTGCCGCCCTGCTGGAGCGCTACCTGAGCTTCTGCGATGCGGAGATCCAATCCTTCTACCGTCAGGGCAAATTGCCCTCCGGCGTGCGCCGCCTGGAGGCCGAAGAAATTGCCCGCGCCCCGCAACGCCTCAATCCGCCCATGCCCGCCTTCGAATCGCTGCGGCACAACCGCCAAAAGCCGCTCTTCTTCGCCCAATATGGCACCGGCTGCCCGATTATGGATGCCGCCCATGTGCGCATTGCCGAGGCCTGGGGCATTGATGGCGTGCTGCACTTTGACCCCTCTTGGGGGGCGCAACGCGAAGGCCTGCTGGAAGGCCTGCTGACGCACGAACACGATGGCACCATCATCACCTTTGAAAATCTGCACTTCATCCGCAGCTTCATGAACCCGGCCACCTTGTGGAACGTGCGCGGTCACCGCGGCTTGAACACCCCCGAAACGCAGGTGCTGGCCCACGCCGCCGGCGCCGACCTGCTCAAGATCAACATTCCCTATGGCAGCACCGGCGGCGGCACCGACCCCGAACGCCTGGCGGTGGACGGTGTTTATTCCGTGCGCCTGGCGAGCGAATTTGGCCTGCCCTTCGACATCCCCGGCAACGATGAGCTCAGCGGCGTGCCGCCGCACAAAACCTTTGCCGGGCTGTTGGTGATGGTCATGCTTGGCCTCAAACTGGGCGCCCGCCCCATCCCCAAGCCGCTGCTGTGCTATTCCCCCTACATGACCATCGAAGGGCTGATGGACGATAATTATGTAGACATGAACGTCGCCAAGCTGCGCGTGTGGAGCGAAATTGTTGATGCGCCCATCTGGCCGGGCGAGCCAATTGGCTTCATGACGCACACCCCCGAGCGCGTGCAAAGCGCCCTGACGACCGCCATTCACGCCGCCCTGGCAAGCAGCTGCGGCGCAGCTGCCGCAACCATCGCCTCATCCGACGAGGCCTATTCCAAGGGGCCCATCTCTGGCCCGGCGCGCGTGGACACGTTGCGCGCCACCCGCGAGATGTTGCGCTTCTTCGGTCAGGCGACCATCAGCCCCACGCCGCGCGCCGCCGAACTGCAAGCGCAGCTGCACGCCGACATCCGCAGCACGCTGGAAAAAATCGCCGCCCGCGGTGATTTCGTCGCTGCCATCTATGAAGGCCTGCTCGGCGACCCCAGCGATGGCCTGTACCCGGGCCGCACCGGCCGCGGCAGCATTCAAACGCGCCCCTAAGCCATGTACACCCTCGGCTTTGCAGGCGTCGCCAAAAACACGGGCAAAACCACCACCGCCCTGGCCGTTTTGCAGCTGGCCCAAGCAGATGGGCTGCGTCTGGCCCTGACCAGCATCGGCTATGATGGCGAGGACCGCGACAACGTCACCGGCCTGCCCAAGCCGCGCTACGCCCTGCCGGTCGGCTGCCTGGTTGCCAGCGCACAACGCTGCCTGCAAGTCAGCCCGGCCGGCCTCAACCTGCTGCACAATACCGGCATCGCCACCATCCTCGGCCCGGTGCTGATTGCCGAAGTCACCCGCCCCGGATTGGTGCTGCTTGCCGGGCCCAACCAACAAACCCAAATCGAAGCGCTGCTGAAGCAATTTGCCGCCCTGAAGGCCGAGCTGTGCCTGCTCGATGGCGCGCTCAACCGCCTGACGCCCCTTGCCGCCGCCGATGGACTGCTGCTCAGCACCGGCGCTGCCTTCAACGAAGACGCCGCTCAGCTGATAGACCATGCCGCCGCGCTGACCAGCCTGTTCCGCCTCAGCGCACCGCCCGCGTCACTCGAAACAGCTGCCGATCGCGGCAGCCTGCTCAGCGCACAGGCCGCCGAACAGCTCATCCAAACGTTGCCGCACAGCGACAATCACATTCTGCTCAGCGGTGCCGCAGCCCCACAGCACTGCCTCACCGTCCAACAAGCCCTGTGCCGTCCACTGCATTGGAGCTTTGCCAACCCGCTGCGCATGATTGCCGCCGGAGACCCGCGCAGCTGGCGCGACTTCATCGCACAGGTGCGGGCGGCGGGCGGCGATGTGCACACCTTGCGGCCCCTGCCGCTGCACGCCCTGACCCTCAACCCGTTCTACCCGCGCTACCTGCCCGCCGCCGGCCGCTATGAGGCCGCTTGCTTACCCGCCGCCGAGCTGCTGCAACAGGCACGGCTCCGCCTGCCGGATGAGCTGCCCGTGCTCGATTTACACCAACAAGGCGCAGCAGCCCTGCGCCCTCACCTGCCCTTCCTGAAGAGGAATTGATGACCGACCCCTACCAAAACCAATTATTGAACACCGTCAGCCCGTGTGCGGCCCATTTTCCCGTCCCGGGCCGGATCGTGTGCGTCTTACACGCTCGCGCCGAAGCGCGCGGGCTGAGCCTGGCGCCCTTCCCATCGCGCGCCGTGCTACAGCACGAAATCCACGAATTGATCATCACCGCCGAACAAGCCGCCCCCGGCCAAACCGTCAACCGCATTGCCTACCTGGCCTTCTTCGAGGTGCTCGAAAGCGGCATCCTGTGGGCCGGTGACACCCTGCGCCTGGGCGAACAGACCCTGGGGCAGCTGATCGGTTATGACATGACGCACATGCCCAATCACATGAACATCATTGTGCGCGTCAGTGAGCCGCTCAAAACAGGCCTGGAACTGGGCCTGCAACTTGGGCAAAGTTTGCGTTTCGAACATACCCCCACCCCCAAAAAAGGAGATGCAGCATGACCATTCAAGTTGCCGTCATGGGCTGCGGACATATCGGCCACTATGCCGCTCGCGCCGTCGCCCTGGCCAATGATATGCACCTGCTCGGCGTCGTCGAGCTGCCCGAGCGCATTGCCGCGGCTCAGGCAAGCCTGCCGGGCACAACCATCGTCCCCACCCTGCAAGACCTGCCCGCCCGACCGGATGTCGTCGTGTTGGCCCTGCCTACCCGCACCGTGCAAAGCGTTGCCCCCACCCTGCTTGCCCAGGGCATTCACACGGTAGATTGCTTCGACATGCACGGCGAGCCCTTCTTGCAGCTCAAAGCCGCCTGCGATGCGCCCGCCCGTCAAACCGGCGCGGTTGCCATCCTCGGCGCCGGTGTAGACCCCGGCATCAGCACCCTCATCCGCGCCCTGTTTGAAATTTGGGCACCGACCGGCCTGACCTACGTCACCTATGGCCCCGGCATGAGCATGGGGCACACCGTCGCTGCCAAATCCTACCCCGGCGTGCGCGATGCCCTGTCCATCACCCGCCCGGGCGACCCCGGTTGCCATAAGCGCGACCTCTACCTGGAGCTGGAAGATGGCGCCGACTTCGAACAGGTGCGGGCGCAAATCTTGGCCGACGCCTATTTCTGCCACGACGATGTGCGCGTCTTCCAGGTGGAAGATGTCACCCCGCTGATAGATATGGGGCACCGCATTCACGTGCAACGCAAGGGCGGGGCAAGCGGGGTGGATAATCAATTGCTGGACTTCGAAACGACCTTCCACAACCCGGCCTCAACGGCACAGGTGATGGTTGCGGCAGCCCGCGCCTGCACACGCCTGAGCCCCGGCGCACACACCCTGCTGGAAGTGCCGCTATCCGCCTTCCTGCCGCAAAGCCTGACCGAGCTGATCCAACGCCTGGTATGAACGCTTTTCACAGTCCATACCCCACCTGGGTTGAAGTAGACCTGAGCGCCATTGCCCACAACACGCGCCTGCTGCGACAGACAACCAACACAGCCGTGATGGCCGTCGTCAAGGCCGAAGCCTATGGGCACGGCATGATCGCAGTTGCCCGCACGGCCCTGGAGCATGGCGCAACCTGGTTGGGGGTGGCGCGTTTGGGCGAGGCGCGGCAAATCCGCCTCGCCCACATCGCCGCGCCAACGCTGGTCTTTGGCCTGCTGACGCCCGAAGAAGTGGATGAAGCCATTGCCAACGACATCTCGGTGACGCTGCACAGCTTCGAGAACGCCGAGCTGCTCAGCCAACGCGCCGCCGCCCTGGGCCGTCCGGTTCACGCCCATCTGAAAGTGGATACGGGCATGGGGCGCATGGGCGTGTTACCCGAAGAAGCCCGCCGCCTGGCCGAATTTGCCTGCGCCTCTGGGCGCATTCTGCTGGAAGGGCTCTACAGTCACCTGGCCGAGGTGGATGATGACCCGCACGCCGCCCTGACCGAGCAACAAATGCGGCGTTTTGTGCAGGCGCTGCGCAGCCTGGAAGAAGCCGGTCTGCGTCCGCCGTATGTGCACCTGGCCAATTCCGCCGCTGCCTATGCCCTGCCGGCGGCGCGCTTCGACCTGGTGCGCGCTGGCTCGGCCATCGTTGGCTTGCGCCCCTTCTATTATGCCGCCTTCCCGTCCGCCATGCGCCGTTCGCTCAGCTGGCACGCCCAATTGGCCGATTGCAAGCGCCTGCCCGCCGGCTGGAACGTCAGCTATGGACAGGAATATCAGGCAAGCGGCGAAGAATGGATTGGCGTGGTGCCGGTTGGCTATGGCGACGGCCTGCGAAGGCAGCCCGGCAATCAGGTGCTGATTGAAGGGCAACGCGTCGCAGTCGTTGGGCGGGTGTGTATTGATCAGTGCATGGTGCGCCTGCCACGTCCCCTGCCGCCCGGCACCCGGGTAACGCTGATTGGCCGACAAGGCGATGAGGCCATCTACGTGGAGGAATTGGTGCAACGCTGGCACAGCTCCGAGGCGGGCGTCACCGCCGGCATTACCGGGCGCGTGCCGCGCTGCTATCGCACGTAATCCTCGCGCCTGCATCGGCCCTTGCCCAACCACGGAACACACCGAACACACCGAACGAAAACCACCGGCATGGCGGTCTTGAATCGGGTCTCACCCAGCCAATAGCAGCCATGCCCCCGCCCACACATCAAAAAACCGGCCTGAAGGCCGGTTTTTTGGCCAAATTAACACCGAACCCCCTCCGCCGGAAGTTCAGCAACACGATTGACGAACATGAAAGCCTCCAATTTCGCAGATGCTGCGCCAACAAAGAAATCCAGATTATGATAATCGTGATTTTCTTATTGATTATAGCATATCACTACAAATTAAATCCAGATTTCGTCTTAATGCCCTTGCGGGCATTCATTGTTTTTAACAGAGGTCGAGTTGAAAGTGGATGAGCCAGCGATGGCTCATACATTCCTAGGTAGTATACATTCCCTGGCCTTGTCTTAATGCCCTCACGGGCATTCATTGTTTTTAACTGCATATACCGGGTTGGTGAAGATTGCAGTTTGGGTGTCTTAATGCCCTCACGGGCATTCATTGTTTTTAACTTTTAATCAGGAGTAAATCATGTTCGCATATATCATCGTCTTAATGCCCTCACGGGCATTCATTGTTTTTAACGGCCAGCCAGCTCGGTATACCGATGATGCTGAGTTTATGTCTTAATGCCCTCACGGGCATTCATTGTTTTTAACCGGGCATGTTCTAGACGGCGACACGAAAGCAGTTGTGTCTTAATGCCCTCACGGGCATTCATTGTTTTTAACGCAAGAGGAAAAGGCACGCCGCGAAGCTGCCACTGCGGTCTTAATGCCCTCACGGGCATTCATTGTTTTTAACTAACCTTTCTACCGGTTTGTAGGGCTTATCCGGCTGCCGTCTTAATGCCCTCACGGGCATTCATTGTTTTTAACCGAAGTGGCGAAGTCGCGCAATGATCGGCGGCATCTGTCTTAATGCCCTCACGGGCATTCATTGTTTTTAACGGGGCACGAGAAGCCTGTGTTGCCCTTTACGGTGGCGAGTCTTAATGCCCTCACGGGCATTCATTGTTTTTAACAAGATTTTCAGCGATTCGCAGCGTGTTTTGGCAAAGTCTTAATGCCCTCACGGGCATTCATTGTTTTTAACTGTCGCCGCCCTAAAGCGGCGAAAAAAGTACCTTGAGTCTTAATGCCCTCACGGGCATTCATTGTTTTTAACGGAATCAAAGCTGAAACAGAAAAAATCTTGCAGTCTCGTCTTAATGCCCTCACGGGCATTCATTGTTTTTAACCTCTCGGCTTACACCGAGAGCACTGCGGCCACTTCTAGGTCTTAATGCCCTCACGGGCATTCATTGTTTTTAACAGGAGGATATTCAGAGGGGGTACAGCTTTGATAGTTAGTCTTAATGCCCTCACGGGCATTCATTGTTTTTAACCGAAGCCAGGCGTCATCGCGGGGCGGATGCTATCTGTCTTAATGCCCTCACGGGCATTCATTGTTTTTAACTGAGCGCATGTTTCCCGACGCCGACACTAACCGCCTGGGTCTTAATGCCCTCACGGGCATTCATTGTTTTTAACCCAGCACCAGGCCATCCTGTCGGGAGGTATCGTCTCTATGCGTCTTAATGCCCTCACGGGCATTCATTGTTTTTAAC